>ERZ778018.504-NODE-504-length-56878-cov-14.668532_pt1 | contig 56878 bp, 58 predicted proteins | sample MGYA00375748_ERZ778018 | MGnify/ENA primary metagenome ERZ778018 (study PRJEB29350, sample SAMN05509839) | bioreactor metagenome | biome: bioreactor; material: wastewater | place: South Africa: University of Cape Town | collected 2014-04-22 ... | reverse complement strand
GTCGAGCACAACGCCCCCCGCCCGCCGTCCCCTTCCCCGGCACGGCCGACTCCACCCCCCACGAACGCGCCGCGGCCCACCCCGAGCGTCCCCGCGCCCGCGCGCCCTTCCGCCCCCGCGCCGAACCACCAGAAGGCACCTACCCCGGCGCCCGCCGAGCCCGTCGCCCCACAGCCGAAAGGCACCAAGCGCTTCAACATGCTCATCGGCAGCCTCATCAACGCCCGCATTACCCCCAGCGTCGTCAGGGTCAGCAAAGGCAAACGCCTACTCGAGCTCGCCTTCCCCCTGTCGCCAGACATCGAAGCGCGCCTTGAACCGAATCGGGAACTCCTCGTCACGCACTCGAAGTTCCTCGTCTACCGCAAGGGCGAGATCGCCCTCACGCGCGCCGGCCTCATGCACTTAGGCGAGAACTTCACTACCTATTACTACCGGGAGGGCGTCAAGGGGCTCTCGCGTCAACAGCGCGCGGCCCTATCCGACCCACAAGGCCCGAGCGTCCAACTGCCCCTCAGTCACAACGCCGTCAAACAAGGGCTCCGCAAGGAGATCAGGCGCCTCAGCAAAGGTAAGCACCTCTCCTGGCGCGAGATGGACGGGGACCAGGTCTTGACCGCACCCATCAACCAAGTTGACGGGAATCGCCTCCACGCGCAAAGCGCCTACTGGCGACAGCTGGCGCTCGCCGTCGAGCGCGACGGGCTCCTCATCATCAGGCCGAAGGCGCTTTGGGGCCTCCCGGAACCAGCCCTCGACGCCCTGCCGCCCCGCCCCGAACCCAAACCTAAGCCCCAGCGGAAAGTACCCACAGGCCCGAAGGCAGCCACCCCGACTCCTGAGTCGCGCCAACCCGAACCAGAAGCCGCGCCAGCCACCCAAGCCGAAGAGGCGCTCCGCGGCAACGACCCGCGAGCCGCCGCCCAGCGCCTCAGCGAAGCGCCCCCTTTCCCCGACCTGCCGAGCCCCCAAGCAAGCAGGAACGAAGCGCCCCCAAGCGTCGCTGAATGGGCGCCCCCAGTGGAGGACGCCCCTTCGTTCGGGGGGGACGAAGCTCCCGAGCAACTCGGTGACCCAGCCAGCACGGCGCCGCCGGGCCTCAAACCCAAACCAGACTTCGTGCAGCAGAACGCCGCGGTGATCGTGCGCTACGGAGAGAAGAGCAACGCTGACACGGTCCTGCTAGCCAAGGACTTCAACCGCGCCAAAGTGCACGAATGGGCAGAGGAGAACAAGGAGCAGCTCGTAGGGCACCCCGCCGCCCCCGAAACCCTCGAACGCCCTAATGCGCTCGGCCGGTACGCGGGCCCCCGCCTCCTCATCCCGTACGAAGCCGTCCTCAAACGCTTGCAATACTCCAACGTCAGCAAGGTACCAGAGCACTTCAAGCGCGTAACGCACCGCATCGAGGGGGAGGAGCGCGACTGGATCCTCCTCGACCCTGAAGGCGCTTCCGGTAGCGAGGAGATAATCCTCATCACGGCCATCGAGAGCGGGGATGAGATCATCGTTGACTCCATGCTGCGACTCGAGGAACTACTCGAGTTGCCCTTGGACGAAGCTATGAAACTGATGGGTGATGTGGATTGGAGCAACACGCAAGCCGTTCGGTATGGAGCCCGCGCCTGGGTCGACATATACGTGGTCGACACCACCATCCCGCAACTGACCGCGTCTGCCGCCTCCAACCTGCACGTGGCGTAAGCAAAACCAGACAGCCAAAGCATGAAAAAGATAGAATATGAGTATGAGTCGCCTAATTCGCCGCCTAGTCGCGGCCACTGTCCTCCTGTGGGTCAGCGCCGGGTTAGCGCAAGCACCCATAACCCCCAGCACCGAGATGCAGGTGCTTGGCACCTCGACCGACGTCGTCGCCTACGTTGACGCGGCACAAAGTGAGATCCTCCTAAGCGCCTACATGCTCCGCGTGCACGGCATCGCCGAAGCGCTCAGGCGCGCCGTCGTCGAACGAGGCGTGCAAGCCTTCATCCTCACCACCCCAGCCGGCCTCAACGAAGGTGCCTCCTACGGAAAGAGCCTCGCCCTCACCGGCGCCAACGTCCGCAGCGGCCACGCCAACGCCGAACTCCTGATCGTTGACCGCTACTACGTCGTCAACGGCCCCCTCATTGGCGCTCAGGGCATGCCAGAAGGCATGGACCCGACCTTTGCGTTCACCGGCAGTGATTACGCCAACACGCTTGTGGCCATCTTCATCGAGCAGTTCAACGCGGGTACCCCCTTCGACCCCAACGAGGTGGCCAGATAAACCGCGCCCTCGATATCACCGCCTACGCCATCAGCAGCATCCTCGTGATCGCCGGCCTGGCCAACATCATCACGTTCAGCGTCTTCGGCCTCATGCTAGGGCTCGCGCTCCTGGGGGTAGGTACGCTCATCCTCCAAGTCACGCGCCTGCACGCCACCAACACCGCCCAAGTCGCCGCCCTCGAACTCCTCCTGCAGCGCCAACAACGCAGCGCCATGAAAGCCAACCGCCCGGAGTAGCCGATGCCTCCCCGCACCCCATGGCGCTCCCGCGTCCTCCCACTACTCGCGCTCCTCTGCCTCGCCCCCACCGCCCTCGCCACCATCCCGTGCAGCGGCCCGCCCGACCAGCGCCTCATCGAGTGGGCGCACTACTACGCGGCCGGGTTCGGACTCGACCCGCACTTCATGCAGGCACTCGTGCACGCCGAGAGTCGCTTCTGCCCTACCGCCGTCAGCCACGCTGGCGCTATCGGCCTGGGCCAGCTCATGCCCGGCACCGCGGCCGCTCTAGGCGTCAACCCCTGGGACCCGCTCCAGAACCTCTGGGGCACCGCCAGTTACCTCCGGCAGAAGTACCTCGAGTTCGACGACTGGACGCTTGCGCTCGCGGCCTACAACGCCGGCAGTGGGAACGTCAGGAAGTACGGCGGCGTCCCACCCTTTCAGGAGACCCGTGACTATATCCAGCGCGTTTACAACAACTACCGCACCCTACGCGGCAACTGAGCGCCCCGACGGCTTCGACCAGCTCCTGAAGGTCCTGCCACTCTGGATCGCCGAAGCGGTCGAGATGGAGGCCGACACTATCGAAGAAGTCGCCATCGACCTGGGACGCTCCCTCCAGACCAAGGCTGGTGACGACCACTGCGCCCATGACCAGGTCGTCACCCGCGACGACCTCCACTACATCATCCATCGCATCGACGGGTTCAGAAGCGACAACCGAACCGGCATTGACGGCACCCTGCACCGCCTCTCGGCAGTTCGCGACCGATACGACGAAATCATTGGCATCACCGTTCGCGTCGGCCGCTTCGTCAGCGGCATCGCGGACCCCCTACGCCCAACGCTAGGGTCCCGAGACAGCCTCATGATCATCGGGCCGCCCGGCGTCGGTAAGACCACGCTCCTACGGGATGTCAGCCGCATCCTCGCCGAACAGCACGGCCCCAAGTGCATCGTTGTCGATTCGAGCAATGAGATCGGCGGTGACGGCAAGGTGCCGCACAGGGGCATAGGCAACGCCAGACGCATGCAGGTCAGCGACCCCACCCGCCAGGCTCACGTACTCCTCCAGGCCCTCGCTAACCACGGGCCTACAGCCATCGTCGCCGACGAGCTCGGCCAAGAGGCCGACGTGGACATCATCACCACCATCGCCAGGCGCGGCGTGAAGGTCGTCGCCACCGTACACGGGCGCACACTCCTCGACGTACTCGAAAACCCCGTCCTTACACCATTACTCGGCGGAATCGACCGCGACCGCGGTCAACGCATGGGCCGCCCCGTCTTCGGCGCCGCCCTCGAGATAGAAGACCGCACCACCTGGCACCTAATCCCCGACGTCGGCGCCACGGTCGACGACATCCTCAATCGCCAGCCCTACGACCGCACCCCCACCACCCCCGGCACGCCCACCACACCCTCCCCGACTCGCGAAGAGGTCCTGTCATGAGCAAGAAACCCAAGGCCACGGCGCCCACCCTAAAACGCAACACAGCAGCTGTCGTCATCGCGTGGCTCCTCACTGCCGTCGCCGCCGGCGCCGGCGTCTACCAGGCCACCGCGCTCAACGAGCTCCAGGCCCAAAACGCTGGCCTCACCGCCAAGCTCGAGGCTGCCCAGACCGACCAGGAGCGCACCAGCAGCAAACTTGATGACGCCCAGGCGAGCTTGCTCACGCTAACAGCCGAGGTAGCGCGATTCGACCCGCAACAGGTCACTATCCTCGTGCGGGATCTCGCCGCAGCCCAAGCCGAGGCCGAGACGCTCCGCGCTGAGCTTGTGGATACACAAGCTGCACTCGCGGAGAAGGACGCCCAGGTACTCGAGCTCTCGAGCAACATCCTTCCTCTGCCGCCCGCTGCTGAAGTGCTCCCCCCACCCCTGTACGCTGTCGCCGACTTCGGGGATCCGCACGTCGACGTGGAGCTAGACCAGTACCTCTCCGAGCTTCTCGCCACGCTCGCGGACGACCGTAACGCGCCACAACTCGCCAACATCCACCCGCTCGGCGTCCTTTACGCCGAGGAGAACAACCTCCTGCTACAAGGCACCGTCGGCTCAAGGCAGCGCTACCGCGTTACCGAATGGCATACCCTCAACGAGTACCAAGACATCGTGCTCTATAGCCTCGTCATGATCGACGCGCCCGCAGGCACCAACGCCATCACGCGAGTACAGCAGGCCCTCGCGAACGCGCGCGGCGCCGGCGAACCCAACGACGACGGACTCCTCACTTGGGAGGTCGGCACCAAAGCCATCACACTCCACCCCACCAACGACGCTACGCGCGCCACGGTCCACGTGAAAGACCACTACGACCTCCCTGAGGCCATGCAGGTTTACAATCGCCCCTAAGGTCCACGAACTCATTTCTCCGGCTGCGGCCTATATCCGTTAGTCCGAAAAATGGAGGCAGGAGCATGCCTACCCACCACGACCCCATGGGATAGCCGACAGGATCTGGCGGCTATACCGGACTGCCCTCAGCCCTTCAGGCTCACGCATCGCAGGTGCGGCTAAAGGCGCACGCGACAACGCCCCCGTTGCTCCCGTCAGGCAAGCTCCGCTAGTGTTCCCGCTTCTTCCGCATCCCCATTAACTTCTTCCTTCTCCAGGCCCGGGAACCGCTTTGACACTGCACGCGAACCCAGATACCGCGCGAGTTCAGCATCATTCATCTCAAGTGCACTAATGATCAAATCATGATCGCGAACGGATTCTAGAGTTGCCTCGTCGTCTAAGAAGGTTGTCCGGCGAAAGCGCTCAGACATGTCCCACAACTCTTCGATCATTCGAGCATTGAGAGGGCTCTGAGCAATCGCGTGAAGTCGGCGATGGAACTCAACGTTGAGTGGTAGGAACCTGTCCACGTCCTCACGTTCCTCGGCCATCTTCTCGTTGATGTCTCGAAGTGCAGCTACGTCGTCTGGGGTACAGCGACTGGCCGCTACCGCGCACATTAGCCCTTCGAGCACGGCTCTCAGTCGATATATCTCGGCCACATGCTCTATGTCGGTCTTAGCGACGAACATCCCTCGGTGACGCTCGTACTCGACAAAACCTAAGCGTTGGAGGACCGCAAGCGCTTCGCGCACTGGGCTCCTGCTGACACTAAAGCGTTCCGCAAGCGTCTGTTCCACCAAGTGTTCACCCGGCGCAAGTTCACCCCGGATGATGGCGCGACGTATCTGTGCAGCGACCTTGTCACGCGCCGATGAGCCCACAAACCCGCTCCTCACAAGATGATGCTCCCTAAAGACAAGAAGATCCTTTCTAAAGAGCGAACTGCGTTTCGTCTAATGACCGCTCTCATCAGCATACCCACGCCTCGGGCCTCGATGAATTCCAGCACGCGCGCCCCCACTTCGTTGTATGCAGTCCCTGCAATGTCTGCATGCAATATGTCATGCCGTGGTGGATGCCTGCAAGTCCTCAGCCGCGCCTCGACTTTCACTCAAAGGCCATAGTCATCGTATGCGAGGTCACGCTTTGCCCCTGGGGCTTGACATGAAGCCCCGCCCGGCATAGCATCTCGCAAGTCAAATTGCATGCAACGCGGCAATGGATTGGTCGTTCTCGCGAACAATGCCGCCACCTGGAGGAACGCAATGCAGGGTTACATCTTGCGCAGACTGGCACAGATGGTTCCAGTGTTCCTCCTTGCCGTAATCCTCAACTTCGTCCTAATCAATATGGCCCCTGGTGACCCGGCTGTAGTTCTGGCCGGCGAGCACGCTCCCCTTGAGTACATCGAGGAACTCCGTGCGTCCTACGGCCTCAGCGAACCATTGCCGACTAGGTTGTGGGCCTACTTATCTGCACTCGCGCGGGGCGACCTGGGCTACTCGTTTGCTTTCAGGCGTCCGGTCATGAACGTGATTCTAGAGCGGGTGCAGGCCACCCTTCTCTTGGTCGTCGCAAGTCAGTTCTTCTCCATCGTCGGTGGAACGATGCTGGGCGCGATTGCTGCATGGCGCGAAAGGCGCTTTACAGATCGTGTCATCTCCTACGGCACGCTCCTTCTATATTGCATGCCGGTTTTCTGGACGGGCTTGATGCTTATCCTGATCTTCGCTGTCAAGCTCAAATGGCTACCGAGCTCAGGGATGTACAGCTTCCTGGCGTTCGACATTCCACGCTGGCTGGACGTGTCACGCCACCTGATTCTGCCGGCGTCCTGCCTCTTCCTCTACACCCTTCCCATTTACACACGCCTGACGCGTTCGACTGTGTTGGAGATCGCGCAAGAGGACTACGTCACCACCGCTAGGGCAATCGGATTCCCGGAGTGGGTCGTCTACCTCAAGCATGCGTTACGCAATGCCCTCCTACCAACAGTGTCCGTCGCGGGCCTGTCCCTTAGTTCATTACTCACCGGATCGTTGTTGGTCGAGACCGTATTTGCCTGGCCGGGTCTGGGGCGGCTCGTCTACGAGGCGGTGGGCAACCGCGACTTCCCGGTGCTCATGGGAGGGTTTTTGGTGGCAACCGTAATCGTCATCATCGGCAGCTTGATTACCGACATCGTCTACACAATGCTGGATCCGCGGGTCAGCTACACATGACCGGGGTGCTTGCTGCCGCCAGAAAACGTGCCGGCGGTATGCGACGGAGCGCTGGCACAACCATCGGGCTCACCATCGTGGGCATTCTCCTCGCGCTAGCCCTGCTTGCTCCAGTTCTCTCACCGGGCAATCCCCTCTTCTCCGTCGCGAGACCGATGCAGCCACCCAGTGTTGAGCACTTGCTCGGTACCGACCACACCGGACGCGAGGTTCTCGCGATGATGATTTGGGGTAGCCGAGTGTCGCTCCTCTTTGCGTTCGGAGCTGCCGGCATCTCACTGGTGGTCGGAACGTTCCTGGGAGCTGTCTCCGGATATTTCGGTGGCTTGCTGGATGACGTCCTATCCAGGCTGTTCGAGATCTTCTACGTCATCCCGCGCCTATTCCTGATCATCCTCATCGTGGCGATCTTCGGCTCGCACCTTTGGATGGTCGTTGCCATCGTGGGCGCCACAATCTGGCCTTCTAACGCCCGGATTATGCGGGCGCAAGTCCTCACACTCAAGAAGCGTGGCTACGCGCAGGGGGCCGTGGTGTCCGGCGCGAGCCACCCGCAGGTGTTGTTCGGTCACATCGTGCCCAATGGGATCGGCCCGGTGCTGGCCAACTCCTCTCTTCAGATGGCCTACGCGGTGCTCACAGAGGCCGGCTTGTCCTTTCTCGGACTCGGCGATCCGAACGTAGCATCGTGGGGCCAAGTCCTCTATTGGGGGCAGAGCTACATCTCGTCGGCTCCATGGATGGTGATCTTTCCCGGAATCGCAATCGCGCTACTGATGCTCGCCTTCCACCTGCTCGGAGGGACTTTGCAGCAGCGAATGAACCCTCGAATGCAACAGGCGAGCCTATGACCACTAGCGGCGCGCACTCCGTTACGCTGACCCCTGAAGACAGGCCTGAAACGAACGATTTACTCACGGTGAACGACCTCACGGTCGACTTCACGACCGGCGCTGGCACGGTTCGTGCAGTTGATGGCGCGTCCTTCAGTGTTCCGAAAGGTGTGAGCCTGGGACTGGTGGGCGAGTCAGGCTGCGGCAAAAGCACTACGGCCTACGCTCTGATGCGGTTACTCCCGCGCAACGGAAGAATCGCAGCTGGCGAAGTGCGCCTAAACGGAGCCGACCTAGTTCGGGCGTCAGAGAAGAAGCTGCGGGACACCCGCTGGCGCGACATCTCCATGATTTTCCAGAACGCTATGACAGCCCTGAATCCGGTGTTGCGCATCGGTGATCAGTTAATCGACGCACTTAGGCTCCACCGCGAAGTGAGCCGACGCGATGCGCTGGCTGACGCCAAGCAGATGTTCGAGCGCGTAGGCTTGCCCCCTTCCCGGCTTATGCAGTATCCGCACGAATTCTCTGGCGGCATGAAACAACGCGCAGTGATCGCGCTTGCGCTCATTTGCGGCCCCAGCCTAGTGCTTGCCGACGAGCCGACCACGGCATTAGACGTGGTGGCACAACGACGCATTCTCGAGTTGCTTGAAGAGCTAAGGGCAGAGCTTGGAAACAGCCTGATCATGATCTCGCATGACATCTCCGCAGTAGCAGAGACCTGCTCTCAAGTTGCCGTAATGTACGCGGGCCAAATCGTCGAAACCGGACCGACCCGAGCCACGCTCCTCCAGAGCCACCACCCGTACACGCACGCGCTCGTGTCTTCTTTTCCGGCGCTTGGGGTGAAGGCCGATCGGTTACCGAGCATAGATGGCGCCCCACCTGACCTTAGTCAACCGATGGTCGGCTGCCGCTTCGCGCCACGTTGCCCGTTCGCTCAAGAGGTTTGTCGCCGCGAAGCACCCCCAATGGTCCAAGTCGCGCCCGGCCGCGAATCGCGTTGCCACTTCGCAACCAGCCTTGAGCTTGGAAGCAAGCCGGCCCCCACGAGAGCAGATGCGTGAAATGGCCTATCTAGAAGTCAAGGAACTCGCCAAGCAATACCCCGTCAAGACGGGACTGCTGAAGCAACTCACGGGCCAAGTGCCCGTCGTAGATGCAGTGAGCGGCGTCTCCTTCGAGCTCGACAAAGGCGAAGTGGTGGGCCTCGTCGGGGAATCGGGCTGCGGCAAGTCAACGCTTGGGCGCCTGTTAGTCCGACTCGAGAACGCGACAAGTGGCAGCATCCGCATAGGTGACCAAGAGGTCGGCGCGACGATCCGCGGTAAGGAACTCAAGGAGTTCCGACGCAAAGTCCAGATGATCTTCCAGGATCCATACGACTCCCTCAATCCCCAAAGAACCATCCTCGAGACCGTGGCACAACCACTGCGGTACCTCGGCCTAGGCAACAGCGAACAGGAACGCCGCGACACCGCCATGGCAGCACTGGAGCGCGTCGAGCTCCGCCCAGCCGAGCGATACGCCAATCGCCTACCGCACCTATTGTCGGGCGGCCAGCGCCAGCGAGTAGCCATCGCACGCGCTCTAGTGGTCAACCCGAAGTTCGTCGTTGCCGACGAGCCAGTATCAATGCTCGACGTTTCAGTTAGAGCCAGCATCCTAAACCTGCTGCGCGACCTCAATCAAGAGACAGGCATACCTGTCCTGCTCATCACCCACGACCTCGCCACTGCCGGATTCCTTTGTGATCGCATCATGGTCATGTACCTGGGGAAGATCGTCGAAGAAGGCCCAGCCACCGAAATCATCGAGTCCCCCCTTCACCCCTACTCGCAACTTCTACTCTCTTCGGTTCCGAGTCTTCTTGGCGAGGACAAGATCCGTATCGAAGCCACCGGCGAAGCGCCTAGCGCCATTAACCCACCTTCTGGCTGCCGGTTCCACCCGCGCTGCCCTTTAGCAACCCAACGCTGCCGAGAGGAGGAGCCACCACTAATTCAAGTCGGAACTGGACGCACCGCCGCCTGCCACCTTTTGGAGCCGGGCATAGATGCCTCCCCCACCGCACCCAAAGCCAACGTTCAGCTGAATGGCTGAGAAAGAGAGAAAAGTGAAGCAACCGAACCTTAGGGCCGCTGGACGGTTCATACTTGCCGCAAGCCTCACCCTAGCAGCGCTCGTATCCGGAAGCGTGCTCGCCCAGAAGCCAACCCCAGAAGGCACCCTGGTGGTTGCGGCCGCCCTCGAGCCTAAGCAACTAATCACCAACTACGATTCCTACGGCGGCGCGAACTACATCAACATGAACATCATGTCGAAGCTAGTCTTCTTCGACAACATCACCAATGACGTCTATCCCGACCTTGCCGAGAGCTGGTCGTACAGTGATGACTTCCAGACCTACACGATTAAGCTCCGTGAAGGCGTCACTTGGCACGACGGCACACCGTTTACGTCCGCTGACGTGAAGTGGACTCTGGACGACATCGTGGCCCAAGGGAACTCGGCAGTCACCTATAAGTTCCTCACCGACATCGCCAGCGTCGAAACGCCAGACGACCACACGGTGATCGTCAACCTGAGCCAGCCGAACGGCATCCTCATGGAGAACTTCGCCTCCTACAACAGTTTCACCGTTCTTCCGAAGCACCTTTACGAAGGCACCGACGCCCGTAACAACGAGTACAACCTCAAGCCTGTCGGGACCGGACCGTTCCGGTTCGTCGAGTACGTACCAGGCAGCCACGTAATGCTCGAGGCCAACCCCGATTACTACGGGGAGGGCCCCTTCCTTCAGCGCCTCGTCTTCCAGTTCATCCCCAGCCTCCCCACCGCCCTACTGGCGCTGGAATCAGGCCAAGTTGGTTACATCACGGCTTCTCCCCCATTTGCTGACGTACCCCGCCTAAGGCAGACGGCTGGCATCGAGGTCGTTGGCCGCGTCTCACCTGTAGTGATGTGGTTCGGCTTCAATTTCGATAAGCCCATGTGGCAAGACGTCAACCTGCGCCGCGCCGTGGCTCTCGCTATAGACCGCGATGAGCTCGTGGATCGGCTCTACCAGAATCTCGTTAACCCCGCCGACGGCTACTTCACCTCAGTAGTCGAATGGGCCAACAACACCGATGCGGGCCAACCCGAGACAGACCTCGAAGAGGCCGAACGCCTTCTCGACGCGGCCGGCTACCCGCGCGGCGCGGACGGCGTGCGTATGCGCATCGACTTCGCCGTCTTCCCCACCAATATCTGGGGCAGCCCCGAACAGGCCCAGATGGTGAAGCAACAACTCAGCCGCGTCGGCATCGACGTCAACGTACAGGTCATCGAGTACGCTCTCAAGACCGATGTCGTCAACAACAGGCGCAACTTCGATCTCGTCCACGGTGGCGGCCTCCGCGGCCCCGACCCCTCCGAACTGGTCAACTTCGTTGGCAGCAGCGGCTCCGCTAACGCCATGCGCTACTCCAGCGCCGAGGTCGACGAGCTGCTACAACTTGGCCGCAGCACCGCTGATCGCGACGCGCGACGCGAGTACTATGCGGAACTCCAGGAGCTCCTCGCTCAGGACGTGCCGATGGTCAACCTCGTCGAGTACGCTTACCTGCGCCCCTACAGCACCAAGTACACCGGCTTCTTCTTCGAGGACGAGGCCGCCGGACGCGTAGCCGAGCACATGTACAACCTTGTGAGGCTCGCCGACTAACGTTCACTCGCGTTCACCGCGAGTGAACGCGCTTGGCTCAGGTGGTGTCGCCTCCCCCCAAGGCGACACCACCATGGCCGGCGGACTACGCGTAGGCGGTGGTTTGCCTCAACAATCCCTGCCATCAAGAACATTCGGAGGCTCAAAAAGTGTCGCAACTCAGTTTCAGCGAGGACATTATCGCAACAGCAGAACGCATCCACCAGGACGCGCTGATCATCGACGGCCTGGGCGGCGGACTGATCCATCCCGAACCCCCCGCCGACGAGGGCGTACCCTATCTAGAACGGCTATTTAAGAGCAACATCCGCGTAGCCCACGTCACCCTAGTAGCGCACGCTTCCGACCTTGAGGCCGCCCTGACAGAGATGTTCCACTACTTCAGCCTGTTCCAGGTAGTGCCCGGCGTCATGCAAGTGAAAAGCGTTGCCGACATCGACCGAGCCGTGGCCGAGAATAAGGTCGGCATCGTCTTCGGCTTCCAGAGCCCCACACCTATTGGCAAGCACTTCCACCGTTGGACGATCCTGCACAAGCTGGGCCTACGCGTCTGCCAACTCGCCTACATGGAGCCGAACCTCATGGCCGACGGCTGCATGGAGCCGCGTAACGGTCCTCTCACCTACTACGGAATCCAGGCGGTGAACGAGATGAACCGGCTTGGCATCGTGGTCGACCTCTCGCACGTGGGCGAACGCAGTTCACTCGACGCCATCGAGCGCAGCTCGAAACCCTGCATCTTCAGTCACTCCAACGCCAAGTCGATAACGCCAAGCAACCGCAACATCACCGACGAGCAAATCAAGGCCGTAGCGGCCGGCGGTGGCGTTGTGGGCCTCAGTCCGCACGGCTTCATGTCCCACAAGAAGGTCGGCGTACAGCCGACATTGGATGACTACCTCGATCACTTCGACTACGTCGTCGACTTGGTCGGCATCGACCATGTCGGCGTCGGATCCGACATCTTCGAGAAGCCCAAGCTTTCCTGGGAGACGACAACGAAGCTGTTCTACAACAGTCCCTGGATTCGCGAAACGGTCGTGAACCGCGACTACGCCAAGGTTCAGCACATCCGCAATCTCACTCGCGGCCTCGTGCAACGCGGCTACCAGGAGAGCGACATCCACAAGATCCTCGGCGAGAACTTCCTGCGGGTGTTTAAGGCGGTGTGGGCATGAGTGCGTTCAACGTCCGACTTGTCGACTCCCAGGGGCCGGCCGACGATCGCTTGCTTGTCGTAAGTGGCGATTCTTTCGAACAAGGACGCCAGCACGGTGAGCGCGTACCGGATCTGATCAGACAGAACCTGGAAGCCGTGAAAGCGCAGCTCGTGGGGCGCGACCAAGCGCTCTTGGATCGCGCTTACGAGCGGGCCGCCGCTTACGTCGAGCACAACCACCCCGACACGTGGGCCGAGTATCGCGGAATGGCCGAGGGCAGCGGACTACCGCTCGACGATATTCTCACGCTAAACCTCAAGGTTGGCAACGTCCTCGACTGGTTGCGGATCGAGTGCAGCCAGTTCGCCAAGGTCGTTCGAGCACCCGACGGCGGAAAGCGCACTCTACTGGCCAAAACTCGTGACCAGAAGGGCGGAGCAGTCGAGCACGTGGTGCTGGTTCGCCAATACCCAGACGGCCTCGAATCGCTCGAAGTCCACAAGGCAGGGATCATCAGTTATCCAGGCAGCGTGATGACGTCCCGCGGCGTCGCGGCCGGAACCAGCGGCGTGTGGTCCCAACGCACGCCCTTCGATATCAACCGGCTGGATTCAGCCGACGTCGGCACGGACGCGCACGCGCTCTTAATCAAGGCGCACGGCCTCAACGACCTCATGCAGATCCAGAGCACACTGCCTCGCCTCACCGGCATCAACAACGTCGTTGCCGAACCTGGCCGAGTGGGAGCGCTAGAAATGACTGCCTCCGACGCGGAGTTCTTCGACACCGGCGCGGCAACAGCGGTGCGGACTAACCACTACAAGACACCCCGCTTCCAAGAAATCTCCCCCCAACGCGAGGAATACGAGTCCACTTTTCATCGCGAGGAGCGCATTACGGCGCTGCTGGCGAAGGCCGCCAACCCAAAGGACTTCTGGGCCATCGCACAAGATCATGTTGGCGCCCCCCAAGAGAGTGTCTGCCGGCACCGAGACGACGCCGGACTCGGAACCTTCACGACCTACTTCTCCGTCTTCGAACTAGAAACACGTTCAGCTTGGATCGGCTTCGGGCAGCCGTGCGAGTTGGCGTTTCCCGGGTAGACAGCTAGCTTCACGCTCACCAGCCGTCTTTGCCCATAGCTAGAGGTAGGACTTGGAAGCCCGGCTAGTGCGCTGTGGCCCACTCGCTCTGCGCCCCTCACGTCTCAGGTAAGGAATTGGGCGGGAGGCCCCAAAGGTCGCTGGTATCATCCTTACTATCGACATCTGGGGGTATCACGTGTCCCAAACGGGCCTTCCCGCCACACTCGAAACTGCCGCCGCCGACTTCCTGCGGGATGTTCACGCCCAGAAGGGCCGCTGGCGCGAAACCAGCACGAAGTTCGATGGCCTGACCTCCTACTTCCACTGGACTGGCCACGGCCGCGACGCGGTCGAGGTCGCGCTCGCAACCAGCTCCCGAAAACTCACCACCACAGAGGCGCGAAGCGTCTGGAAGTCGCGTCAGGGCCATTCTGCAGCGCCCCTGCTCACGGTGATCGCCTATGCTGACGGTGCCGAGGTGCGCACGGTCGTGTGCGGGCCCAGCGGTGACTCCCCCACCGTCGCCGACCTTGACCTTAGCCAGGCCGAACGCCTCGCCGCGTCTGCGTTAGCGGAAACCAACCGGCACCTTGCCGCCCGGATGATCCAGGGCGCCCTCGAGCAAACCAGCGATGAGCTGCCCGGACTGCGCAACAAGGGCCTGCTCGCCACCCACGAGCTGTTCAACGGTGTCCCCCGCAGGCACGATTGGGCTGCTGCCGAAAGCAAGGGGCGCGCCATGCTGCGTCTCCGTGACCACGACCTCATCCGCGGCCTCGGTTACCACCTCGAGCAGACTGGCGGTCATCAGGTGCTAAGGACTAGCAGCGGTACCGCTCGCGTCATCGCGGTGTTCCTCCAAGAGGACGAACAACCCGACTACCCCTCCTTCCGTTTCGGGATGCAGACGCCCGTCTCTTACGCTCTCACCCAGGCCGATCGCGACAACGTCCCCTGGGTCATCAGCGTGCGCGGCAGTTCACTCCGCCTCTACTCTGCAGCCACCAGCGGCGCCGTGGGTCAGCGCGGCCGCGCCGAGACGTACGTCGAGCTCGACCTCAGCCTGCTTCCAAGCGACAAGGCGGGCTACCTGCACCTGCTCTTCTCCAGCGAAGCCCTCACCCAAGACGGCACCTTCTACGAAATCCAGCAGGCCTCGCGCGACTTCACGACTGGCCTCTCCGCGCGCCTCCGTGAACGCGTCTATGAGCAAGCCATCCCTCGACTCGCGCTCAGCATCGCTAAGCAAGTAGGCGGCTCCAGCGAGACAGAACTTGCCCAGCACTACCGCACCGCCCTCACCATCCTCTTCCGGCTGCTGTTCATCTCTTACGCGGAAGATTCACGACTCTTGCCGCTTCACGTCAACGGCGAGTACACCGACAACTCCCTCAAGGCACTAGCCATCCATATTGCGGAAGGCATCAACGCCGGCCGCGACCTAGGCTTCCACAACCCCTTCACGGGTGAGGCGCCTGTGCAGCCGGATACCGCGCAGAACGACCTGTGGCGCGACTGCCAAGCGCTCTTCCGCGCAGTAGACAAAGGCCACCAACGCTGGGGCATACCCGCCTACAACGGCGGGCTCTTCTCCCCCGACCCCAGCGTCAACCCTGTCGGCGGCATCATAAAAGACCTTGACCTCAACAACGCCGACTTCGGGCCCGCACTCGCCGCCCTCATCATCGACCGCACCCCCGACGGCGCCGTAGGCCCCATCGACTTCCGCTCCTTGAGCGTGCGCGAGTTCGGCACCATCTACGAAGGCCTGCTAGAGAGCGACCTAAGTGTCGCCGAGCAAGACCTCGCCCTTGGCAAGGACGCCACCTACCTGCCCGCCAAGGAAGGCGACAGGGTGGTGGTGCCGGCGGGCGACGTCTACCTGCATAACAAGTCGGGCCAACGTAAGGCCACGGGCTCGTACTTCACTAAACCGTTTGCTGTGGATCACCTGCTCGACCACGCCCTCGTCCCAACCCTAGACGAGCACCTCGCGCGGGTCGCGAAATTGGTGGAGGCGGAACGCGAGGCCGACGCCGTCGACGCCTTGTTCGACTTCCGCGTAGCTGACATAAGCATGGGCTCCGGACACTTCCTCACCGCCGTAGTCGACCGCATCGAAGCACAGATCAGCAGCTTCCTAGCCGAACACCCCATCCCCCAGGTGGCGGCCGAACTAAACGACCTGCGCCAGCACGCGACCAATGCGCTGGGTGACAATGCCGCCGGCGTGGAGATCGAGAACGCCTCCCTACTGAGGCGACTCATCGCGCGCCGCTGCGTCTACGGCGTCGACCTCAACCCCATCAGCGTCGAGCTCGCGCGCGTCAGCATGTGGATCCACACGTTCGTACCGGGCCTCCCGCTGTCGTTCCTCAACCACAACCTCGTGGTGGGTGATTCTCTTACGGGCATCGCCACCATCGAAGAGGCCGCGGCTGCGATGTCGAAGGTCGACGGCACGCAGGTGAGCATGTTCAACGACCCGCTCCGGGAGGCTTTAGCTGCAGCCGAAGCGCCGCTGCAGCGTTTGGCGCGCCTGGTGGACGCTACGCCGAAGGACATCGAGGCCGCACGCGAAACCGAGAAGATTGTGAAGGCCGCCGTCGAGCCGGTTACGGCATTCTTCGATGTGACGGTCGCAGTCCGCACCAAGCAGCGAGCGGCTCCCGTGATCACCTCTCCGGAGGATCTGTTCAAGCTAAGGGATGACGACTCCAGAAGCGTGGCCAATGAACTCGGCAGCCTCCACTTCCCGGTGGCCTTTCCAGAGGTGTTTCTGCGCGAACGCCCAGGCTTTGACGTGATCGTCGGCAACCCACCCTGGGAGAAAGTCAAAGTCGAGACTCACGAGTTCTGGGGCCGGCACTTCCCCGGGTTTCGCGCGCTCCCGCAACGTGAGAAGGAAGCTGCCGCCAAGCGCTACGCGGAGTCTCGGCCAGACCTAGCCGCTGCCCTAGCAGCGGAGCAGGAAACGGCCAAGAACATGGCTGTGATTATGAAGTCCGGCTCGTACGAGCTCGGGTCCGGTGATACCGAGCTCGCGCGCGTGTTCTCCTGGCGCTTCTGGCACCTGCTGCGCGACGGTGGCCGCTTCGGCGTCGTCATACCGAGGCAGGCGACGCTCGCTGCGCCTGGGATGAAGGCATGGCGGGATCAGATTATGACTGGTGGTGCGTTTGACGACGTGGCGCTCCTCGTGAACAATCGAGAGTGGGTGTTCGAATCAGTACATCCGCAATACACCGTGGGGCTGACCACGGTTCACAAGGGCAGTGATGACGGCCACGTCCGCCTGAGCGGCCCGTTCCGCTCGATGCCCGAGTATCTGGAAGGCCAGAAGCGCGAGCCTGAGACCATCGAGGCAGACGAGTTCCGGACCTGGAGCGATGACCTAATCTTCCCCATGCTTAACGACGAATCTGACGTCAGCATCTACCGGTCACTGCTCGCGCACCTGCGCATCGGCGATGAACGGACCGACTGGCGGTTCCGGCCTTTGCGCGAGCTCGACGCCACGAACGACAAGCACCTCTATCAGTTCGACGTGCCTAACTCCACCGGCTTGTGGCCCGTCTACTCGGGAGCATCGTTCAACCTCTGGACACCTGAGACGGGCGAGATCTACGCCTGGGTGGACCCGAAGCAGGTGGTGTCGCACTTGCACGAGAAGCGCGCGCGGCAGGCCAGAACGCGGTCTTCCGCCTTCTACGGGCTGCCCGAGGCCGAGGTGGCGCAACCTCGAACCCTCCCGGCCTATAAGCCCCGGATCGCCTTCCGTGACGTAGCGCGAGCCACGGACCAACGAACGCTCATCGCCGCGCTTGTGCCGCCCCACGTCGTGCATCAGCACACCGCGCCTACCCTCGTGAGGGTGCAGGCAACCGAAACCGATGAGGCTTACCTGCTCGGCTTCCTTTCGTCGCGCGTACTGGACTGGTACGCGAGGCGGCAAGTCGAAACGCACATGACCTTCTCGATCTTCAACACACTGCCCGTACCAGAAGTCGCCCACGACCATCCTGGTCGCTGCCGGGTCATCGAGCTCGCCGGCCGCCTCTGCGCGATTGACGACCGCTACGCCGAGTGGGCGAAGGCCGTCGGCGTCGACTACGGCCCTGTTCCAGAGGACCAGGCCGAGGACATGAAGCCAGAACTAGACGCCTGTGTCGCCCGTCTCTACGGCCTGGACGAGCAGCAGATACGGGACCTCTACGCCACCTTTCACCCCACCTGGGATCATGAACCTTGGACTGAAGCGGTGCTCGAGCACTATCGCAATATCGCGTGGGATCCGGCCGAGGTGACAGCGTGAGCCGATGTACTACTAGCTTGGGGAATGCATGAAAGCCACCGAGGCGAAACTTCTCGAGTTCCTGAAGGCCTCGCCGCAGTTCATCATCCCCATCTACCAGCGCACCTACAGCTGGACGGAACCCGAGTGCCGCCAGTTGTGGGACGACGTGCTGCGCGCCGGCAAGGAAGACAGCGTTGCCGCGCACTTCGTGGGCTCCATCGTCTACATCGAGCAGGGCCTGTACCAGGTCACCACCATGTCTCCGCTCCTGGTCATCGACGGTCAGCAGCGCCTGACCACCGTGATGCTCATGCTGGAGGCCCTGGCTAGGCGGCTGGGCGACAGCGAACCGGTGCCCGGCTTCTCCGCCAAGCGCCTACGCAACTACTACCTGCTCAACCCCGAGGAGGACGGCGAACTCGGCTTCAAGCTGCTCCTGACGCAGACCGACAAGCAAACGCTACTCGCGCACTTACAGCAGAAGCCACTACCTTCAGAGGCCTCTATGCGCGTCCAGGAGAACTTCGGGCTGTTCGAGGAGTGGATGAGCCGGCTGGGTGACGACCTGGCGGCGTTCTGCAAGGGACTCGCCAAGCTAGTGATCGTCGACATCTCCTTGTCGCGCGACCAGGACAACCCGCAGCTAATCTTCGAGAGCATGAACTCGACCGGCCGGGAGCTGAGCCAAGCAGATTTGATCCGCAACTTCGTGCTGATGGGATTGGAGCCAAATCACCAGACGCGCCTCTACCAGGAGCACTGGCGCCCAATGGAGCTCGCCTTCGGGCAGGAAGCGTACGGCGCGCACTTCGACAGGTTCATGCGCCACTACCTCACCGTCAAAACCGGCGAGATCCCGCGGGTCGGCGAGGTCTACGAGGCGTTCAAGCGCTACGCGCGCGAGCAAGAGCGGGCGGGCGTCGAGGTCGACGAGCTAGTGGCCGAGGTGCAAGAGTTCGCGGGCTACTACTGCGCCATGGCACTCGACCAGGAACCCGACAAAGAACTCAAGGCGGCATTCCGTGACTTGCGCGAGCTGCGCGTCGAGGTGGCGTACCCGTTCCTGCTCGAGCTGTATCGGGACTACGCTGTGGGGGTGCTGGCGCGCGAGGACTTCGTTGACGCCGTGACCCTGGTTGAGTCGTACGTGTTCCGGCGCGCGGTGTGCGCCGTTCCCACTAACTCGCTGAACAAGACTTTCGCCACGCTGGCGCGCGGCATCAAGAAGGACCGCTATCTGGAGAGCCTAAAGGCTCAGCTACGCCTACTCCCCTCGTACCGCCGCTTTCCGAGCGACGCGGAGTTCCAGAGCGCGCTGATGGAGCGCGACCTCTACAACTTCGGCAACCGCAGCTACTGGCTGCGGCGCCTGGAGAACCACGGCCGCAAGGAACTCGTCCCCGTGGGCGAGTACACCATCGAGCACATCCTGCCGCAGAACGAGAACCTGTCGCAGAAGTGGCGAGACGACCTGGGCCCGGAGTGGCAGCGGGTGCAAGCGACCTACCTGCACACGCTAGGGAACCTGACGCTGACGGGTTACAACGCCGAGTACAGCGACCGCCCGTTCCTCCAGAAGCGCGACATGCGCGGCGGCTTTAAGGAGAGTCCCCTACGGCTCAATGCTGGCCTAGGGATGCTCGAGCGCTGGGACGAGGCAGCCATCAAAAAGCGTGCCGCGCGGCTCACTGACTTCGCCACCACCGTGTGGCGCTTCCCCAGCCTTCCGCCCTCGGCCTTCGAGGCCTACAAGCGCCCGGCTACGACCGCGGTGGGTTACACCATCGAGGACCACCCGAACCTGGCGGACAATAGCCCGATGCGGCCCCTGTTCGAGCGGTTCAGGCGCGAGGTGCTGGCGCTGGATCCTGCCGTCACCGAGGAGTTCCTCAAGCACTACGTGGCCTTCAAGGCCGAGACTAACTTCGTCGTTGCGGTACCCCAGAAGAATCGCTTGCGGCTCTCGCTCAACCTCCCCTTCCGCGAGCTCGACGACCCGCGCGGCCTGGCGCGCGACATAACCAACATCGGGCGCTGGGGCAACGGTGACGCAGAGGTCGGCCTCTTTTCCGAGGACGAACTCCCATACGTGATGGGGCTCGTGCGTCAGGCGTTCGAGCGGCAACTAGGCAACGGCGAGGTAGAGGCATGAAGCCTCAAGAGCAAACTAGGGCAGCCGCATGAGCGTCGACACGCGCACGAACCCCAAACCCGAGGTCGTCACGAACCGGCAGGGCAAGACCGTCGCCAGCGCCCTGCAGGGGTACTGGAATCACCTGCTCTCGACCATGCGCGAGCCGCCGCGCCTGGCGATCGCCACCGCCTACTTCAACCCCGGTGGGTTCAAGCTCCTGGCCGACCAACTCGAACAGACGCAAGCAGTGCGCCTACTGGTTGGCGCCGAGCCCGACGTCGCCGACGACCTACGCCGCCTACGCGCCCTCAAGGCCGACGTACTCCCCGAGGACGACGCGCGCGAGAGACTAAAGCAAGCGCTACGCGAGCACCACCAACGCATGACCGAGGACCGCAACCTCACCGCCTTCGACCCCCAGGCCGACGCCCTCATCGAGCGCCTCCTCACCTGGCTCCGGTCAGAACGGGTCGAGGTGCGGCGCCTCACACGCCGGTTCCTACACGGCAAGGCGTACATCGTTGAGAGCGGCCCAGATGGAGTGCTGGCGGGCTCCTCCAACCTCACTCAGGCGGGCCTCACCAGCAACTTCGAGCTCAACCTAGGCGCCTATCAACCAGGCGTCGTTGGGGAGGTGCTCGAGTGGTTCGACGAGCTCTGGAGTGAAGCCGAACCTTACGACCTGGCCGGCTTGTACGAGCAGCGCTTCGAGCACCACACGCCATACGAGATCTATTTGCGCATGTTGTGGGAGCGCTACCGCAACGAGATCGACCGCGATGAACCCCAAGTGGGCCTCAGCCTGACGGCCTTCCAACGAGATGGTCTCTACAGGGCGCTTGATTACCTTAACCGGCACTCGGGCGTACTCATTGCGGACGGTGTTGGTCTTGGTAAGACGTTCCTGGCGGGCGAGCTCATGCGGAGAGCCGTTCATGATCGTCGTCAGCGAGTGCTCTTAGTCGCGCCAGCCGCGCTGCGGGACGGGCCGTGGAATCGGTTCCTCATCGACTACGACCTCAAGATTCAGTGCGTCTCTTACCAGCAGCTCTCCATGGACAGTCGGTTAGGCGGTAATGGCGGCCTCGTACTGTGGCACGACCCCAGCGAGTACGCCATGGTCGTGATTGACGAGGCGCACGCCTACCGCAACCCTGACGCCGATCGTGCCGCCACACTCCGAAGGTTCCTGGAAGGCAGCCCACGTAAAGAGGTCGTGCTGCTCACCGCCACCCCCGTGAACAACAACCTCTGGGACCTCTACCACCTGCTCGCGTACTTCATCCGCAACGACGCCCAGTTCCTCCCCGCCGGCATCCCCTCGCTGCGCAAGCACTTTCATGAGGCCGAGGCCGAAGACCCCAACGACCTGTCACCAGACAAGCTATTCGATGTGCTTGACGCGGTAGCGGTGAGGCGCACGCGGCGCTTCGTGAAGAAGTTCTACCCGCACGAGCGCATCCGCAAAGGCGACGTGGAGATCACCATTACCTTCCCGCAGCCAGTCGTGCAACGCGTCGACTACCCCTTAGCGGCCGACATGCCCGACTATTTCGCGCGTTTCGCGTACGCTATCGGCGTCAACCCCGAGGACGACGACAGTCCCCTCCCCCACCCCACCGAGTTCGAGTACGGCGAGCAGTTGAGCCTCGCGCGCTACGTTCCTACCGCCTACCAGAAGGACGACGGAGCGGAGGCGTTCGAGTTGCAGGCCGCTGGGCTGCTGCGCTCAATGCTGCTGAAGCGTTTCGAGTCCAGCTCATACGCTTTCGCCATGACGTGCCGCAAGATGGCCGCCAGCCATGACGACTTCCTCCGCGCTCTCGACGACGGTTGGGTGCTCACTGGGGAAGCGCTCGCCGCATGGCGCAAAACGGATAGCGACGAGTTCGACCCCGAACTCATCAGCAAGGGCCGCGCCGATCCCGCCAGCGACTACGACGTAGCAGGCTTGAGGACGGCCGTCACCGCTGATCGTGACCTGCTCGAGCGGTTCGCGGAAGAAGCAGAACGCATCACGCTCGAGAGTGACACCAAACTCGATCAGTTGGTCGAGGAGCTCGCGGAGATCGCGACGCAAGCCAAGCGGGAGGCGACGGACCCGAACGAGGAGCGCGACAAGCGCAAGGTCATCTTGTTCTCATATTACGCCGACACGGTCACCTGGATCATGAAGCGCCTCAAGGATGCGGTCGCGACCGACCCGCGGTTAGCTTCGTACCGCGGGCGCCTCATCAGCACCAGCGGGAGCGAGGACAACACTAGTCAGGCGCTGGCGGGCTTCGCGCCGGTGAGTAGCGGCGCGCCAGCCAGCCAGCCGGACAAATACGACCTGCTCGTCAGCACCGACGTGTTAGCGGAGGGCGTGAACCTGCAGCAGGCGCGGCACATCATCAACTACGACCTCCCATGGAACCCCATGCGCCTAGTGCAGCGCCACGGACGCATCGACCGCATCGGCTCACCCCACAAGCGCGTCTACCTCAGATGCTTCTTCCCCAACCAACAACTCGACGCGCTCCTCAACCTCGAAGCCACCCTCCAGCGCAAGATTACGCAAGCCGCCAAGAGCATCGGTGTCGAAGGCGAGATTGTCCCCGGCTCCAAAGCCAGCGAGCAGATCTTCACGCACACAAAGGAACGCATCGAGCAACTCAGGCTAGAGGACGCTAGCCTCTTCGAGGACGGGCTAGAAGGCGGAGCCCTATCCGGTGAGGAGTTCCGACAAGAACTCGCCAACGCCATGAGGGATCCAGAACTCAAGCGACGCGTGACTGGACTCCCGTGGACTAGCGGCACCGGCAAGGCCACCAATGACCGACCGGGTTTCGTCTTCTGCGCTCGCGTAGGCGACGACCCGAACCCCAAGTACCGCTGGCTTCCCGTCAACGAGACCGGAACGCTCGAAACCGAGAACCTCCAGGCCGACACACTCGCCTGCCTATCGCGCGTCGTAAGCAGCCAGAACGAGGAGCGTGTGCTACCTGATGGGATGCGCCGCGCCGCCTATGACGCCTGGGCGGCCGCGCGCGCGGACATCCTCGCCGAATGGGAGGTCGCCACGGACCCGCGAAACCTAAAGCCCGCCATCCCCAAGCCAATGCGCGATGCCGCGGAACTCCTGCGCGAGCACCGGCCGCCGGACATGGGCGCTGAAGATTTCCACCTTCTACTCGACACGATCGAGGCGCCCTACGACACCCGCACGCAACGAATGATCCGGCAGGCAATGAACGATCACGTCAACCCCGGCGATAGGGTGAACGCCGTCCTTCAAGTGGTGAAGGACTTGGGACTACAACCCCCGGAAGAGATCAAGCCACTACCCGAAATCACCATCGAGGACGTGCATCTGGTCTGCTGGATCGCTCTCGTTGCCGCATAACAATTCCCGGCGTTTGTAACGACGCGATAAGACTCGACGATTCGCTGGCGGCGCCCTTACTACGGGGCGCCGTTCAATTGGCGACCTTAGCCTTTTTGGCCTCGACTCGCTGGATGTGCCGGTACGCGCCGCTCACCAATTCGTGAACACGGGCCTCCATGCCATCGTCGGGAGCGTAAGGATCCTTTAGGGCGGCGAGGACACTCTCGAGTGTCTCGCCGTAGATGACTTGCCGCCAGACGGCTTCCACCAGGGGCCGCTCTAGCTCCAGCAAACGCTCGAATAGCTGTTGATCCTGCTCTGACGAATCCACTCTCTCAAGATACCGCCTGACCGCCCTGCGGGATTCGTTTACCCCAACGCGGCTCACCCCAGCATTTTGCGCTCCGGCTGATTCAGAGAGTTGTGGCATGATGGATTCATAAGAGGCTCGCTAGGGCCGGGAGGATAGCACCCTATATGGAACATGAAAACAGCGAACACAACACGCAGAGAGAAGCCGATATGAGGGCCGTCGCCCGGCCCGAGGCAAGTGACCCGCCCATTCGGGTTCCGATGAGCAAGCTCAAGCCCAACCCCGATCAACCTCGCACGTTCTTCGACGATCTCCAGCACAAGTGGCTCACCGAGTCGATCATCAAAGAGGGAGTGCTACAACCGATTCTGGTAAGGCCGGTAGGCGACAACCAGTTCATGATTATTGCGGGCGAACGCCGTTACCGCGCAGCTCAGGCGGCCGGGCTCGACTCCATCCCTGCAGTCGTCAAGGTGGACACTGAGGCCCAACCCCTTGGAGATGATGACCTCAAGCGGCTGGCGCTCATCGAGAACATGCAGCGGTCCGACCTCAACGACTTCGAGCTCGCCGTGGGGGTCACGGAGATCGTGCGCCGCGAGCTCGCTTTCGCAAGTACCGATCAGGTTGTGAAGTTCCTGCGCCGCATGCACAACAAGACCCTCCGCGCCGAGGAGGCGGAAGCCGCCGAGAAGACCAAGGCAATGTTCCGTGCTCTCGGCCGTCATTGGAACTCATTCGCAACCACACAGCTCAACGTCTTCGCACTGCATCCTGAACTCCAGAACCAACTCCGCCTCGGAGCACTCGACCTCTCGAAAGCTAGGGTGCTTAACCGAGTCAAGGATGACGAGACCAGGAACCACCTGATGTGGAATACGATCGCTAACGGCTGGACGCGCGCGCAGCTCAGGCGCGAGATCAATGACCTTCTGAAGGGTAGGGTCCTAGAGCGCCCCGAGGAGGAGAATCGCGTCAAAGTAGCGACTAAGGCGACTGAGTTCCGCAAGACCTACGTCAAGCATCGTCGCCTCCTGTCAAACGACGCCGTTACTCATGTCGACAAAACGCTCGCTGCTCTCGAGGAGTATGTCCTTAGGGAGGCTGGCCAGGTGAGTGAGGGCACTAAGGCAGCCTAGTAACACCCACAGTTGAAAGTGGCCACGGCCCCGCGCACATGCGGGGCCGATGCCTTTCGCCTATCTTTCTCACACGCTCACGTGAAGTATCCGCGCTCGAGTTCACAGCACCAGCCTCATGCCGGACGGTTCGCGGGGGTCAACACCCAGCCTGTTAGAACGCCGGTCTTCTAGTTCTCGTCGTCGTCCGATGGGCTTCAAGGAGCAAAGTAGAACGCCGGTCTTCTAACTCGCTAGGGGGCGCGACAGCTTCGCGAGCGGGCGGAAGCCAGTATGCCAATAGCCTTCTGGTTATCGGTCTGGATCCGGCCCACGCATCCTGGGACCCAGCCCGCAGCAGGGTGCGTCCTCCGGCTACCCGGCCTCTAGCTACTCGACCCGGCCCACAGGTGAGTTCGACCCGGCCCATACGGCGGAGACCCGGCCTATTGGGCACTTAGACCCGGCCTACAGCAACCTAGACCCGGCCCACAGAAAATGCCGTAGACCCGGCCCATAGCCCAAGAACCTTAGAAACGCCGTCTGTGACGGCATAAACGCCCCAAACCCACCTCGTTTCCTTCGACTCTTGCGTCTGGGACGACAATAACGGCGTGTCCGTGAGCGCGACAGTCCCTCCGTTCCGGCCCTAAAGGGCCTCCACTTCGGGACTAAGGGCCTCCCTTCGCTCCTGCTCGCGTGCGTCTTGTGTGGTTTGGTATGAAGCGCCTTCGGCGCAGGGGGTGGGTATGGCTAAGAAGAGGGTCATTAGGGTTGGGGTGTTGACTCCGTTGCATCGGTTGCCGACTGGGCATGAGGTGAAGCGGGGGCCTCGCGTGATGAGGGATAAGCGCGCGCGTAAGCAGTCGCGTTCGAGTGTGAAGTCGAGGGGGTGGTCTGAGTGACGGGTGCGGAGGCTCGCGTGAGGTGGGGTGAGGGTCGTGGTGTGAGTGGGGGGTTGTGGCGCGAGTTGGTGTCTTTTCATGGTCGGGTGTCGCGGCGGCAGTTTCTGGTGTTGTTGCTCGCGTGGGTGGTGGCGGGGGCGGGGCTGGTGTTCGTGGCGACGGGGGATGTGGCGTGGGTGTCTTTGTCGGGGTTGGGTATTTCGGGTTTTGCTGCTCATGGTGGTTCGGGTTGGGGGGTGGGTCTGATTCAGGGGCTCTTGTGGTCGGGGGGGGGGGGGGGGGGGGTGCGGCGCTCGGGGGGTGGTGGGGGGGGGGGGGGGGGGGGGGGGGGGCGTGGGGGGGGGGGGGGGGGGGGGGGGGGGGGGGGGGTGTTGTTGAGTTTGGTGGTGGTTTTTGCGCCGTTGTTGATGTTGCCTGTTGTGGGGCTGGTGTTGGTGGTGGTGCCGGCGGAGGGGTGGTGGGCGCGGTGGGTGTTTTTGCGGAAGGCGGCGCGGGGGGAGTCTGGGCCTCGGCGGGGTGCGGGGGTTCGGGAGGCGGTGGTTGAGGAGGCGGGCTCGCGCGAGCTTGTGGCGGCGGTGGAGCGGGGGGATGTTCCGGTGCTTGATTCGGTGGAGGAGATGCGGGATTGGTTGTATGGGGATGAGGGGCAGTGACTGGTTGAGTGCTTGACGTGAGCGGCCCACTGTCGGTGGGCCGGTTTTGGTTCGGGAGTGGCCCACTGATGGTGGGCCGCTTTTTGTTCCTCCGTTGGCGGGGTGTGCGCCCGGTTGGAGGGGTTGCCTGAGTGCTGGTGGTTACGCCCGGCACTGGGTTGTTGGTTTCTGTCTGGGTGCGTGTGCGTCGGCTTCTGCTGGTGCGGGGTTGAGGAATAGAAGCCCTGCGGGCAGGAAAGGAGCATCTACTAGGGCACCTAGGGTGATGCCGGAAAGAGGAAGACAATGATTCGAGTACAGGGTGTTGCGATTAATTCGAGGAACGCTAACGGCCCGATCAGCACGAAGGGCGACCCGTTCCTGCCGATGGCGGTGAACGTGAGTGGGAAGAAGGATACGCCGCAGTGGGAGTCGCTGCGGATCTTCGCTCGCGAGCGCGCGGAGTTGGAGCGGCTGCAGGCGGTGGCGGCGGAGCGCAAGAGCATCATCGTGCGCTCGGTGGCCGACATGTTCGCTAGCACGTACGAGAAGGATGGTGTGACGCGGGCTTCGGTGTCGTTCTCGGCGAACCTGCGTCAGGTGGAGGTTTTTGACAATGACACGAAGGAGTGGGTGAAGCTCTCGGCTCTGATCGGCGCTGAGGGTGATGTTCCGGCTGGCGCGCCGGCCGGGGCGGCGGACGAGGAGTTCCCCGCTGAAGAGGAGCTCCCCTTCTGATTGCTGGTGAGGCGGGTGGCCCACCGACGGTGGGCCGCTCTCGCCTTGGCTTCTGCTCGCGCTCGCGCCCTTCGGGGCGCGGTCGCCTCTCCCCTACGGGCTCTGGGCGCTCAGGCGTTTGAAGGAAGCCCTGTCGGGCAGGAGGGAAGCATGGTGAACACACTGCCTTTCATCGAGAAGGACGGTCGCAAGCTCAGCATTCAGTCCATGCGCGTGCAGGGCGAGGAGCGCGAGCTGCAGGTGCTCTCGAGCGCCGCTGGGTATTACATCGGGACGCTGTGTGACATCGGGGGCCCGAACTCGCGCGACAGCGGGTACTACGCGAGCGAGGAGGACGCGCAGGCCGACTTGGATGCCGGCACGTTCATGCCGCGCCTCAACCCTTAACCTCTAGTTCCTTTTCCTCCATTGGGGGTCCGCTTGGGATGGCGGGCCCTCATCTACTTTGTTCGGGGAAGAAGGCACGCTGCTTTCGTGCAGGCGCTACGGGTGCCGTGTTGCGCTGAGGGGGGTGGCCCAGGAGTTCTGGGCCGGTTCGTTAACGCCGCAAGCGGAAGGAGTCATCGCGCTTGACTTCAAGCTGTAGGTGCTTGGCGATGGCGGCGGTGCGATCGTTCGTGTCGGCGACCGTCACGCATAGGGCGAGCGTGAAGAGGCCCGAGAAGAAGTAGGCGGCTCCCACGAGGACGCTGAGCGAATTCCCGGTTGGCCCACCGACGATAGTGAACACACTTAGGAGCGCTCCGGAGATGGCAGCAAGCCACCCGAACAGACGCACGATTCCAGCCATGTTGTCTCCTCGCCGGGAGGATACCAGGCAGCCCCTCTCCCCTACTAGGCTCCGAGCTCGAGGAGTGCAACGGGGTTGAGGGAAGCCCCTAAGCGGGGCAGGTGAGGGGGCATGTGGGGCTTCAGTGGCATTGTGCAACGGGATCCCACCACGGCTCGCGCGTTCGGGAAGTACGTGGAGAAGTGTTTGGAGAACGAGTGCGTGGAGTGCTTCGGGACGCATCGACGCCATCCTTCGCTTTCAGGGCGCGAGTGAGGAAGCGCGCGAGGCCATAGCCAAGCACCCGATGATCCTCACCTGGGGGTGACGCCACCTGGCCCACCGCCAGTGGGCCACCCGCCCAACAGCCGGCCCACCGCCAGTGGGCCGCTATGACCCCATGAAGCGCTCGCGCGCACGAGCAAGGGCAGAAGGAGGGGCTGATGCAGGAGAAGTTTGCGTTCAGCAACTTCCAGGCCGCGCGCGTGCGCTGCGACCTGGGGGTGGAGTACCCCACGGTGGAGCATGCTTTCCAAGCGATGAAGAGCCTGGATGGGAGCGAGCGCCTGGTGATCGCGGCGCTCGAAACGCCTGGCCGCGCCAAGCGTGCCGGCCGCAAGGTGCAGCTGCGGCCCGACTGGGAGCAGGTGAGCGAGAGCGTGATGCGGCACCTGCTCCGGCAGAAGTTCCGTGCGGGCACGCCGCATGCCGAGCGCCTACTGGCCACGGGTGACACGGAGATCGTGGAGTGGAACGCCTGGCATGACACCCGCTGGGGCCGCTGCACCTGCGAGAAGTGCGGCGGGCGCGGCGAGAACAGGCTCGGGCGCGCCCTCATGCGCATCCGGAGCGAACTCCGGCGTTAAGACCCACGTTGTTCTGGCAAGCGCGCGCGAGATGAGCGAGACTAACCACACCAGTCACTCGCTCACTCGCGTAACCCAGGGGGCACGTCATGGACTTCGAGACGCTCTCACCACAACAGCTTCTGACGGTCTACTCGAAGATCCTCACCGAGCTAACTCGTCGTGAAATCGTGCGCAGCGCCAACAACCCTACCGCCGACATCGCCGAGGGCCTCATCGCGAACGCCCTACACCTGACCCTCGTGGACCGCTCCAACCCCGGCTTCGACGCCGTCAGTCCCGACGGAGTCAGGTACGAAGTCAAGTCGCGCCGAATTACTCGCGGGAAGCTCCCGCCCCACTTCGGAGACATCCGCGACATCGACGCGCACCGCTTCGACGCGCTCGCCTGCGTCGTTTTCAACGAGGACTTCAGCGTGCACCGGGCAGCGCTCCTCCCCTACGGCACCGTCAGGGTCCTCGCGCGCTACCAGAAGTACACCAACGGTTGGCGAGTACGCATCGCCGACAGCGTCCTCGGGCACGAGCACGCCACCGACATCACCACCACCCTCCAACGAACGCAAGAAGCCAGCAGCATCCTTCTCGACTAACGCGCACGCCGCCGCCTCGAGCCAAGCGCCCAGCAGTTCTGTCCACGCGCCCACACGAGGTGAGACGCCCGGCAGGAAGCCCCCTTGCGGGGGCAGGAGGAGCGGCATGAAGATCACGCGAGCACGCATCGAGCACGGCAGCAGGGACGCCAAGGACATCGCCGACTTCCACTGGGGCCGCACCAAGGTGGTCGCCACCATGGAGGACGGCCGCGAGGAGCTCGCCTTCTCGTACTACCCCGACGAGCTCAGCTTCACGCCCGAGCAGTTCGTCGGCAAGACGCTCGAAGAGGCGCGCCAGATCCACCACCGGGCGGACGTCGCCTACCTCCGCTCCTAACCGAACGCCCCCGGCGGCCCACCGACAGTGGGCCGGCTTCACCTGGAGGAACACCATGCCCACCTACCGCGTCTTCTACGCCAAGCCCGAGCACACGCGCGAGACGTTCCTCTCCCCCGAGGCCGTGACGCGCGACAACCTCATGGACACGCACGAGCCCGTCATGCTCATCCACTGTGAGGACGAGCACCAGGCGTTCGCCCGCATGCAAGGCGAGAGCATGACCCCCGAGGAGGCCGCGAAGGTCGCGGGCATCGCGGGACGCACCAGCATGAGCATCGGCGACGCCCTCTACCGACTGGACGGCGCCATCCTCGTCGCCGGCCGCGGCCTCTCCTGGCACGAGCACGCCCCCCAAGAACCCATCTACCCACCCATGGGTGACGAGAGTGCCTAGGTTCGAGGCGTACTACGCCGGCCGCGAGTGCGGCGACGAGCACGCCAAGGCCCCCAAGCGCGTCACCTTCAAGAACCTCGGCAAGAGCCACCTCTACGCCACCACGGTAGAGGCCGACACGCCAGACGCCGCCTACGACCAACTCCGCCAGGACACCCCCGAAGCGCTCCAGCGCCTCGATCAGTTCGCGCCCAAGCGCCCCATGCAACCAGGCGACGCCCTCCTCCAAGCTGGCAAGCCAGACACCATGCTCATCCGCACCGCGGACGGCTGGCTCAAGCGCGACGTCACCCAGTAGGAAGCCTCGGAGGGGCACCAGACCAACCGACAGGGAGACGCACTCTCCCCTGCTCCAGCCAACGCCCAGGCCCAGCAGGGCCGAAGAACAAATAGAAGCCCTACGGGCAGAAGAAGAACATCACCAAGGCACCAGCGAGTGCCACGAAAGGAAGTACCAAGTGATCACCATCCAAGGCGTAGCCGTTCCCAGCAAGTCCGCAGAAGCCCCCATCAAGACCAAAGGCGACAGCTTCCTCCCCCTCGCCGTCAACGTCTCAGGGAAGAAGGACAAGCCGAAGTGGGAGACGCTCCGCGTGTACGCCAGCGACGAAGCCGACCTCACCAAGGTCCGCGAGCTCATCACCGAGCGCAAGAGCATCATCCTCAAGAGCGTCAGCGACCTCTTCACCCGCACCTACCAGCAAGACGGCGAAGTCAAGGCCACCGTCAGCTTCTCCACGAACCTCCGCCAGGTCGAGGCGTACGACAACGAGGCGAAAGGCTGGACCAGCCTCGCCAAGCTCATCGCCTAAGCAGGCGAACCACCCGGGCGCCCCACGCGGGGCGCCCACACTCTTTTTCGAACGAAACAAGCACCCCGCCGATGCAGAACCGCCACACCAGTCACGACCCCCTCCACCACGCCACAGAACCACCCCCAAACCCCCGCGAGCACCAAACAAACACCCCAGGTACCCCCAAGAGCGCCACGGGCCTCCTAGCGCCGCCAGACGCTCGCCGCTCTACCCCGCCGCCAAACCACCCACAGCAGCCAGAACAAGAACGGCCCACCAACGGCGGGCCACCCTCAACAAAGAGACCAGCCCACCAACAGTGAGCCGGTCGAACCTCAGTCCAGCAGCGCCCCCATAGCCCTACGCAACACATCAATCAACTTCATCTCGTTCTCCTCCGCATACCGCATCAACCGATGCCGCTCCATCGCCGTCACCGCAATCGTCATCTGCACCCGATCAGTCGATGCCCTCCAAGTGCTCCCCACCCGCACGTAAAGCTCCCCATCAATCTCCCGCACATCACCATCAGCCACCGCCGGCGCCCGCCCCCCCTTCCCTACCGCCCGCGAGCTCGAGCGCCGCACCGCCGGCGGAGCTGCCGACGCAGGCGCCGCCTCGACCACCTCAGCGGACGCCCCGACCGGAGGCTCCGCAGCCGGAGGCTCCTCCCCCAAGGGCGCGGCCACTCCCGGCACCCCGACTGGCCCGACGGCCTCAGCGGGCGGCCCCGGCTCCTCCTGGGGCGCGGTTGCATCAGCCGCGGGCGCCTCGAGAGCCGTAGGCGACTCCTCCGCCAGCGGCTCAGTAGCGAGGCCGGGCGGAACGACCGCCTCCGTGCCCGTAGGGTCCACGTCCATCGCGACAAAAAGGCGCTTGCCGCCCCTCTTACTCTTCGATTGACTCTTCGAGCTCATCCCACACCTCCTCGTACTCAGCCAAGTACGCCGGCGAAGCCCCGAATGCCTGCTTGTAACGCTCCAGATCCCGAATCGTCGCCTCCATCACCGGCAACTCCCGCTCCTCGAGCATCTCCGACGCCTCCCGCGCCAAACGGCGCCCACCCGCGTACCTCACCAACAACACCATCGCGTTCAACGCGTTCTCACCCCGCGAAGCATCAATCCCCGCCAACACCCGCAACGTGCTCCCCAACCGATTGATGTCCACCCCCGTAGGCGGCGTCGGAACCACCACCACATCCGCCACGCTCGAAGCCGCCCACAAGAACTCGCGACTATTCGGCGGCGTATCAACCACCACCACCGCCCCCTCGCGCGCGAGTTGCTTCGCCACCACCGCCACGTCATCCGCGTCGACGTGACGCACCTCGAACGCCAACGGATCCCCCGAATCCAACGCCGCCTGCGCCCAAGCCGAAGCGCTGCGCTCGTTATCACCATCAAGAACGACCACCCTGCGCCCCTGACGCGCAGCCACCGCGCCCAAGAACAACACCGACGTCGTCTTCCCCACCCCACCCTTTAGATTCACGACAGAAACGACCACAACCGACCTCCGACCCACAAACTGTCCGCCAAGCTACCACCCTCGAGTAATGACCAGACAAGGCAAGCCTGGGCAAGGCCAGACAAGCCCAGTCCAGACAAGGCTTGCCAAGGCAAGCCCCGACAGGTCAAGTCAAGTCCAGGCATGACCAGCCAAGGCAGTACATGCCAAGGCAATACAAGCCAAGGCAATACAATTTCGGCACCCAACCTAAAGAGACCCAGAAGCGCAAAGCCGGATCAGCAGCCGTACAGACATGACCAGCCAAGGCAGTACATGCTAAGGCAATACAAGCCAAGGCAATACAACTACGGCACCCAACCTAAAGAGACCCAGAAGCGCAAAGCCGGATCAGCAGCCGTACAGACATGACCAGCCAAGCCTTGGCAAGGCAATACGAAAACACGCCCCAACAGGCTCGCAAACACCCGAACCCCAAACCGGCCCACTACTGGTGGGCCGGTCCTCGAACAGGGCAGACCACCCCGGCCGCGAGAGCACGCCACGCACCCCCCCACACGAAGGGAAACAAACGCGCTCGCGCGCGTAAGCAGAGGAGTATCACGCCCAACAGAAGGGCGACACCCGGGCGAAAGCCCCACCAACCCCGAGCCCAACTCCAGCACCGGAGGTGCCCTGATGGCCGTACGCCTTCACCTGCAGTTCGACCGCAACAACCCCGAGCACATCCGCGCGATCGAGGAGATTGCGCAGGTGCCGGCGGGCACCCACGCCGCGGTACAGCAGTACCGCGAGGAGGCCAAGAGCCTCGCGTACGCCGGCGGCGACGCCGGGTACGAGCACTGGGCGAGCCTGCAAGACACGCCCGTCGGGTTGCTCGACGCCTTCCTCACCTTCGGGTGGGGGCGGCTTACCCCCCTCGGTCGGCAGATCGCCGCCCTCACCGACGACGACGCGGACGGTGGCGGCACCACCGACCCCCGCGTCGTCGCCGGCCTCCTCTGGGCGCAAGATGCCCCGGAGGACGCCCGCAAGCTCGTGCTCGCGCACGGGCTCGGGGTCGCCTGGCACTAGCCAGGCACCCCAGCGGGGGCGGGGGAGAGCCCCCAACATGCATGCGGACTACCCGGTCTACCCACGGAGTGAATGAAGCCCTCCGGGCATCAGAAGAGCATCAGGAGGCAAAGCATGAGCACCGGCCCGATGATCACCGACCTCAGCGCCAAGCGCGACCGCCGCTGGCTCGCAGGCCGCGCCAACGGGAGGTACCGCGACATGAAGCGCGAGGCGCACAAGCGCGAGCGCAGGAGCAACCGTATCCACCTGCTCGACGATGGCGACTTCACGAACCCGGCGCCCACCAAGCGCCTCACCGGCTGGGACGTCGCGTAACGTCAGCCGGCCGGTGGCCCACCGCCAGTGGGCCACCACCCAACAACCGCAACCCACAGTGATCAGCCGCCACGCCGGCGGAGGAGAGAGGGCCCCGTGGCCACCGAAGAACGCTGCCCCGCCTGCACCGAGGCCGAACGTGACTTCCCCGACATCCACGAGGAAGAGCCCGGCTACCAGTGCCCCGACTGTGGCGGTAGCGGCCGCGCCGAAGACGCCATCAGCCTCGACGAAAGCCTCCGATGATGGCGCCCGCCGAAACTCACGCCGTCACCACCCGCGCCATCAAGCACGCCAAAGCCAGCGAACAGTACGCCCGCGCCCTCATCAACGCCAGCATGGCCGGCTTCAGCCTCGACCTGCTCCCCAGACGCACCGATGACCTTCGGACGCTGATCATCCCGCGCAGCCACCCACTACCCAAGACACTCCTCGAGCAACTGATGGAGCTCGCGGCCTACCTGCGGGGGCGCGCCACCGACGGCGTTTGCAGCCCCGTGAAGCTCTATGTGCAGCACAAGCCTCAGCAGGCGCCCAACTGAGCGCCGGTAAGGAACCCCGCATGGTCGGTCGCGGCACCACCCTAGTCCTCGGAGGCAGGATCCACACCATCCTCGGCCCCGTCCCAACTCCCGGCCGGCCGAGCCTCAGCCCGACGCGCGTGTTCACGGCCAGGGTCGACGACGGCGACCTCGTTCAAGTCACCACCAACCCGGTCGAAGCGCACCGTGCGGACCCGCGCGAGCTGGAGGAGGACGGGACGCGCGCCGTCATGGGCGTGCCGCGGCGACTCAAGAGTCTCACCGTGGTGCCGCACCGGCAGGTCGGGCCGGACATGATCTGCACCGTCATCCGTAGCGACAACCCGCGTTACCCCGTCGGCGGGTACGACATCGCCGTGAGCATCGACGAACTCTGGGCCGCCCCCGCCCTAAGGGCGCGCACGTAAGCACGACCCCAGAAGGAAGCGCCAAGGCGCACATGAAGAGGCACCACGAAGGAGTGGGGGAGGAGAACAGTATGGCAGAGGCCGCAGTTCAGGCGATGAGCACGTTCTTCGGGATCTTCGAGCCCGCCAGCGTCAGCGTGAGCGCAAAGTCTGCGTTCAGCATCCGCGCAGAAGGCAGCATCCAGGTCGAGGTCGTCATCACCAATCTGCGCACGAGCGCCGGCGACTTCGCGCAACTCTGTGCTGAGCGCTGGACGCACTTTCTTGACAACGACGACAGTCTGCGCCTCGAGCACGACGACGGCCTCAAGGTCACCTACCGCGTCACCTGCCAGGACACGCCCGTCACCCGCGCCGCCATCCAGCAACTCCAACGCGTGGGCATCACCCTCGACGAGATCATGCGCCTGCTCATAACTCTCGACCTGTTCTGGGACTGATGCACCCCGGCCCACCGACAGTGGGCCGCTCGCACTAAGGGAGGACCTCGTGCTGTTCAAGAGCCCCCGGCAACGCCGCCGTCACCACACCACCTGCAAGACCCTCAAGCGTTACAAGCGCCAGTTGAACGCAGAAGACCGCAAGAGCTGGTACGCCACCCATCACCAGCACTACCGCGACCAAGAGCACTACCACCTCGCGCACTTCGACGAGCGCGCCTGGTATAGCGCCATGCGCGCCAGCAGCACACTAGGGCTCCTGCGCGGCAACCACCACGCCAAGTACGACGACCCCTGGGGCGAACGCCACGAACAGACCCTGTGCCGCGCCAGGCGCGAGCGCACCGCCATCGCCTACGCACTGGCCGGGTACGAGGACACCGGCCTAGAAATGCGCGAAGGCGCCCGACCCGGCCTACGGCGCAACAGGCGCATCAACCGCACCAACGCCACGCACCGCCTCGCCGTCATAAACGAACGCGTCAGCCAACTCCACGCCTACCAAGATGCCCGCACCGGCCTCCGCACCCTCAAGCTCCACTTCGCCCAACACGAGATACACACCCTCGAGCGCGAGCGCGAACGCCTCACCCTGGCGCTCGCCGCCTGAAAGGAAAGCCCGTGCCCAACGACAACGCCCTCAAAGGCATCGCCTGCCCCAACTGCGGGCAGGCCGACGAGTTCCAGATCACCGCCACCGCCACGTTCGACATTACAGACGAAGGCACAGGCGACTACTCAGGCGTGGAATGGGACGAAAACAGCCCCATCGCCTGCCAGAAGTGCGGCCACATGGGCGTCGTCAAGGCCTTCACCACTTAAGAGCCCCACGTCCCCATCAGCGACGAGCCGGGCATCTCCTCGGCGACGTCACGGGCCTCGCCTTCTGGAGCCGCATGGACAGCCTCGAGCCCACAACTGCCCCAGCCTCCCGCTAGAGAACACCCAGGCCCTCGCCGACCTCCACGCGCCAGGCACCGTACGCCTCCACCCCATCCCCACCAGCCCCCGCGACCACCCCCCAACGACCAAGACACCTACGGCCTCAACGGGCACACGCGCGAGCTCCACGAGAACACCCAGAAGGAAACGCAGCCGACCTGAATCACCGGCCCACTCCCAGTGGGCCAACAAGAGCCCCAGTAGGGGAGAGGAGCGAACACGCCGCTCTTCGTCTGCAGCAACCCCGGATGCGACGACCTCGAGAACAACGGCACCACCAACTTCTGGACTGCCCTCACCGACCCCGAGGCCAAACCGGAATGCCAGCGCCTGCGACCCCCACGTCAAGGAGTGGCACGGCCGCATCCCCCGCCAAAAAGCCACCCTCCAACACCTCAAGGCCAAACGCCAACAGTTCTATTGGCCCCCCCAAAAATGGCAACAGCGCCTCAACGAAACCACAACCATCAGCGAAGGAGGAACCCCCTGATGAGACTCGTTCGCGCACTCGACCGCCTCGGCAGCATCGACGCCTTCACCGCCACCATCCTCACGCTAGCCACGCCCCTCATGCTCTTCACCGCCGGCATCGCCTTCCACCAACGCCAATTCGCCAACAGCCTCAAAGGCATGATCGGCGCACTCACCTACCTCGCGCTCGCGGTGCTGTTCTGGAGTGCCATCGCGTACCGCCAGGGCCGCCAAGAAACCCACCAGGAAGCAGAAGGAAGCCGAATGGCACCAGCGGAGGCATGAGCAACAACGAGCGGAAGCGGGAACTCGAGAAGCGCGTCATCGAACGTCAGGAAACCTACGACCAGCTCCCCGCCTATAGCACCGAACACGACCTGGTCCTCGAAGCACTCGAAGACGCCCTCCACGACCTCGCCGAACACCAAGGCACCACCATCGAGAACCTCATCCCCGACCTCGAACACAACCACATGATCAACATCGCCTACTAGACAGAACGCAAGCGGCCCACTCTCAGTGGGCCGCTCTTTTGTTTCAACCTTGATTCGCAGTCAGCGGTGGCAAACCACGGTTGCCTGCCTACGGTTCAGTCGGCTAAAGGCCTACTTGAGATGCGATCTGCCCACGGTAGTAGACCCAGACGGTGCCACCAGAAAACCCGGCGGGGACGGGCAAGGGCGCCGAGAAGGTGCCGTCCGGGTAAACGGTGACCGGGACTATGGGAGCATCGTCATTGGGGAGCCCCATCGTGAAGTCTGCGGTTGTGGGCAACAGCGTAAAGCCGTCATAGGCGCGAATGGAGCCCGTTACTAGCTCGCCGGGCACGTACGGATCGAACTCGACAACTGGAGCGAAGAGCAGTTCGGGCTCTGACGGTGCAGGGTGGAAAAGGGGCGAGCGCACCGTTCCAGAGACGATCACTGGTAACCCGGTCGGACTTTCGACGTAGAAGTCAGGACCGAGTTCGGGTGATGGGAGTCGTGAGATTATTGGCCCGCCCAGTAGCCGGCCTTCGGCATCAACAATCCGGCCGTCGAGCGCCTCGATCTCGATGGGGATGCCACTATGGTAGTCCTCATTCAGGACTAGCGATCCACTCATCGGAAAGCGAGCCAGCTCAGGATCGTAACCTTGGTGATGGCGATAGACATAAAGCTTGTAGATCCCTGTTGGACTGCTGGCAGCCCTCCCGGCATCCGTAATGACGCGGAACGCGTAGGCGTCCTCCGGCAAGTCACGCAGTCTCGGGTCGGAGTTCTTAACCGTACTGTTGAGCCACTTATCCAAAGCCGAGGCATTGACGACAATCTCGGTGTCAGACCACGCGGTAATAGCTGCCACCGGGACTTCAATGCCAGCGTACTGCAGGCCCGACAAGCCTTGCTCGCGGCCGAACATGCTCCCGCGCAACCGATACTCAAGATCTATGGGCAAGTGGCCGTCCTCCCCGCGGAGGTCGGGGTAGAACCCTTCGGGCGAAACACTCGAGATGACCGGCGCTAAACCGATCCCGGTCGCCAAGGCCACCACCCCACCAGCGGGAACGGTGACGCTCGTGCCCGCACTAGTTATGGTCCCAATGGTCGCGTGAGCAGAGTACGTGCCGGCCGGCACGCGAGAGATCAAGAAATCCCCATCCGCATCAGTCAAGGCCAAGAAACTAGTGCCAGCCAAGTACGCCATCACGCCAGCGCCCTGACCCACCACCGAACCGCTCACCCCGCCCAACTCGAGCGCCTGGAGCTCCAGCCGTTCAGCCGTCAGTTTCCCGTCCGGGCCTTGCGTGACAGCAACACTCGCGAACGCGCCAATCGAGCCATCACTTGAGAGCAGTGAGTAGACGCCCGGGGAAGACACGTCGAACGCAAAACGCCCAAACTCGTCCGTGAAACTCATGCGAACTGCTTGCGACTCAAGCGCTGCTGGCTCTAGGTTGCCGCTACGGTTGAGCTCCACCTGCTGACCAACGACGGGCTCGCCAGCAGCGTCCGTGAGGACTCCGACGATCACGCCCGCAAGATCCACGGGAGGCGCGGGTGGGTCCTCCGGGCCGTCGGCATCTTTCGGATCCGTGCAGGCTGCCAGGATCAAGAGTGCAGCGAACAGCAAGAGAGGACGAAAGCGCTTCATGATCAACCCCCAATTTCTGCGAGCACAATAGCGGCGCGCAATCGATGATTACGACATCCTAACCGGCACCACGCTCGATCCGCCGCGCCAACACATCACGCAAGGCAGGCGCCACCAGTTGCCGCCCTAACCAAACCGACGCAGGCAACCTGGAATCGCGCCCCAACAAGAATCGATACACCCCAGAGCGGCCCACTCTCGGTGGGCCGCTCTCTTGTTTCAGGAAAGAGAGCACGCTGCGCGAGCACGCATGCAGGCACGGGCGAGCCCCAAGGCCCCGAACGAACCCACAACCCCACAACCCCACCCACAACGAGGCAACCCCGATCCGAGGACCGGAAGTAAGCGCCCCATCCGGGGCGCAGGCAAGAGGGCATGCAGACAGACTTCGCGACCCTCAGCAAGACCGCCACCGCCCTCAAGAGCGAACGCGAGCAGAAGCAGAAGGCGTACCGAGAAGCCTGCTGCACCGGCGACCCACGCATCGCGCTCGCGGCCAAGGCCGAAGCCACCCGAGCAGACAAGAAGTACCAGCAAGCCGTGCGTGTCGCCATCGGCGGCATCAAACGCATCGCCCGCCGTGGCCCAGACCGCAGCAATCAGCGATAGAGGCAAGCGCGATACGCGCCGTTACCAACGCCGTTACCACCCCCTCGGTTTTCTATGTGACCTTTGATTACGTCCGAGGGGAAGAAGCGGCCTACGGCCGCACCGCAGAAGCACCAAGAACAGAAAACCCCCTCGGAGGACAACGCATGCCCACCACGCTCACGCTCGCCATCATCCTCGCGCTCCTCATCTACGCGCACCGCATCGACACCGAGCGCCGGCAACTCCGCGCCCAAAACCATCACGCGGCCCTAACCAGGCGCCTAGCCGCCCTGCAAGAAGCCCTACCGCGCATCGAAACCCAGTACGGACCCAACAGCGCTAGCGCCCGCTACCTGCGCGCCACCCAGTACCTCACCAGCCTCGAACTCCGCCACCTCACCCCGCGACCAACCGGCCGCGTCGCCCTCGGAGGCAACCGATGAGACGACTCACCCACACCTTCGCCCTACTCCTGGTGCTCGCGCTCATCAGCTTCGCCGCTGCGCAAGGCCCCCGCATCACCGGCATCGCCTACGCCCACGTCAGCCTCAGCATCCAGTTCGGCGACGGCAACGCCCCCACCTACCAGCTCGAAGGCAGCATCTTCCCCCGCGTCGAGATGGAACAGATCTGCACCCAGCAAAAATGCGTCAGCGGCATGGCCACCCCCTTCGGGTACTGGTACGACCCCTACCACTTCGCCAACAACCCCGCCTACCACGCCGAAGAGATCCAGCACATCCGCCAATGGGAAGCCCTAGGCCCCGCGTTCCTCATCGCCTACCTCGGCACCTTCGGTGAGCCGTTCGAGCCCTACCCCACCCGCAACCTCGTAACGATCGCCGCCAACAAACCACACAACGAGTGGTACCGACCCGAGAACATGTGGGAGCCGCCCGCCGACATGCAGCGCTCCTTCCCGCAGTTCCGCATCGCCTGGGGCGGCCAGCAGGAGAATCCCACCGCCACCTTCATGGCCGGCTACGCAGACCTCGGCACCAACATCATCGCCGCCATCCAAGGCAACCCCACCCCGCAACTCGGCAACGAGACCATCATCGCCACCACCACCCCACCCACCCCCTACCAGATCGCCCTCGAACAACTCGATGGCCCCGACTACCTCGCCAGCAACGAGTAACCCGCAGCACAGCCTGTAGCGCCTGGCCGGCCCACCCCGAGTGGGCCGGTTCCCTTTCGTGAGGCAGGCGCCGTTCCTGCACCCTTCCGATCCCGAAAGAAGCCCGCCCCATGAGGGCGGGCAGTCGGTTTGGGCAATCGCGCTAGAGCGCGGGAGGGAGAACCGGCTTGCAACCCACCGACAACAAACTCGCGTACGAGTACCTCAAGCCCGTCGTTCACGACTACCGCGAGGAGCAGTTCGGCCAGCACCGCGGCAAGGCGTTCGCCCACTACCAGGAGCACGAAGACGGCACGCGCACCGTCACGCTCCCCAGCGGCGACCAGTTCCACCGCAACCAGCAAGGGCTCCTCAGCCTCGCCCTTGTCGGGTACGACGGCCGCACCCGCACCGGCAACTACCCCATGTTCGTCAACCCCCGCACCCGCTACTGGCACAACATCCTCACCGCCTACCACCGCAAGGTCATCAACGACGTCCTCGAGGTGGTCAGGGAGCACCACGGTGACGCCGACACGGAACTCACCGAAGCTGTGGCGGTGGCCGCGCACCGGCACGCTCACCGCATCCACGGCGGCATCGTCCAACCCGGCCCCTACAAGCAGCGCGCCAGGCACCTCGCCAAGAACCTCTACAAGCTCACCGACCCCGACCTCTTCAGCCTCATGCTCAAGGTCACCAGCGGCTACCAGCGCGCCAGCTACCACTACAACCTCATCGCCGCCCTACAAGACCCCCACGGCGTCCCCAAGAGCGTCCTCGCCGCCTACATCAGTCTCAGCGAACGCGACCCCGAACCGACCGAACTAGCACCCCGGCACGACGCCATCCAAGTCACCCAGGTCGTCAGGAGCCTGCTCGAGCAGCAGAGCGCGGCGGGCCTACCCAGGCGCGCGTGGCGCTACCTGCTGCGCATGCGCCCCCGCGACGTCGCCTACCTCATCAAGTACGTCGGTGACAGCGCCAGCGAGCTGCTCACTGACCTCGCCGACACCGGCGAGATGCCCCGCCAATCCGCCCTGCACCACCTCGTCACCACCTACATGCGCTTAGAGCAACTCATGGGTGAGGCGCCCCGGCTGCGTTTCACGCAGTACGCCCGCGTGCTCGCGCGCGAAACGCACAAGAAGCGCGGCATCCGCGCCTTCATCGCCGACATCGCGCGCGCCAACCTCATCACCGACTGGCTCGCCACCAACCCCAACCTCACCGCAGCCGAAGGCGCCCTACCCCTCGCCTGGTGGCGCGCCCAAGCCCAGGCGTGGCACGACGACCCCGACGGCCCCGTGCAGCTCGCGCGGCGCCGCGCCGAACAACAGAACCGCCGCTTCCGCGAACAACAAGCCTGGATGGCGCCCCTGCACGCCCAGCACGCCAGCGAGCGCGCCGCGCTCCGCCAGGCCATAGGCGGCTACGACTTCGCCTTCACCACCTTCCAGCACGAAGGCGTCACCGCTAGGGCGCTCACCACCCCGGAAGCGCTCGAGACCGAGGGCGACGAGCTGGAGCACTGCGTCGGCGGGTACGACTTCATCTGCATCCGCGGAGGCAGCCGCATCTTCGCCCTCGAAGGCCACGGCGCCCGCAGCACCCTCGAGCTCTCCTACGACCCGCACCGCAGCACATGGCGCATCCAGCAGCTCTTCGCCAAGCGCAACAGCACCCCGGCCGCCACGCACCAGCAGGCGGCCAAGGCGATAGAGCGCGCTTACAACGAGCAGCACCCGCGCACGCACGCCGACCCGTTCGCGGGGCTCCGGCAGCGCCAGGCGCGCGAGGAAGCCGAACGCAGGCGCGCCTACCAGCCCGGCCGCGACCCCAACGAGGCGCTACCCGAGCCCGACAAGAGCCACGGCTACCGCCAGGCGGCCCCAGTAGCGGCAGGACACGAGTTCCCGTTCTAGACCGCCTCGGCCCGCACTCCCACACGGGTGCGGGCCGGCGCCACAACCCCAGAAGTAAGCGCTAACGCGCAGAAGAGAGCGCAGCAAGGCCCGGGTGATACCAACACACCGCGTACGCGAGCACCACCCCTCGGGGGTGGTCGGGGCGAGCCCAGGTGGGGGTAGGCCCCCCTCGCCCCTAGCGACTGGGTCCGGTGAGCCGGCGGGGGAGACCCCGGCTGGCCACCGGCCCAGAAGTAAGCGCTACGCGCAGAAGAACTGCAGCAAGTGAGTGAAGGAGGGAACGGCCCGAAACAGAGTCGCAAGCCAGTCAGTCGCAGCACCCAACGAGTCCCATTCAGCCGAGATCGGCACCCACTCCCCAGCACGAAAGGCAAACCACATGCGTAACGTAGCCACCGTTCAACTCATCGGCAGCACCATCAAGAACACCCTCCGCCACACAGCCAACGGCTTCCCCGTCCTCGACGTCACCGTCGCCGGCAACGCCCCCAGCGCCGACGGCGAGAAAACCAAGGCCTACTACCAGCAGGTCCAGGTGCTCGGCAAGTACGCCGAGACCCTCGCGCAAGTGCTCGTCAACGGCATGGCCGTAGCCGTCCTCGGCCAGCTCTCCTTCCAGTCCTGGGAGAAAGACGGCAAGCGCAACAGCGCCGTGCGCATCACCGCCGACAGCTTCGTGATCCTCGACGGCGAGCACGAGACCATCGCCGACGCCAAGGGCCAGGAGCGCCTCATGAACGGGCAGAACCGCGCCACGCTGCTCGGCAACCTCACGCGCGACGCCGAGCTGCGCTACACGCCCAACGGGCACGCCGTCGCTCGCTTCAGCGTCGCCGTCAACCGCCGCCGCGGCGACCAGGAAGAAGTCGGCTTCTACGACGTCACCGCCTGGAACGAGCTCGCCGAACAGGTCGGCAGCCTCAAGAAGGGCATGCCGGTGCTGGTCGAGGCCGCCATCAGCAACGACAACTGGACCGACAAGGAAGGCAACAAGCGCTACGCCACGCGCTTCGACGCCGCCACCGTCCAGACCCTCCGCCGCCCCGCCGGCGCCGAACGCGACGAAGACACCGTCGAAACCGCCAAAACCCAGAATGTTCCGGCGCCCGAACCCAGCTTCGACGACCTCGGACCAGCCGAAGAGCTCCCCTTCTAGGAGTCAGTAACCGCGTCTAGGACGCGAAAAGTGACCTTACCCCCGCCCGAGTGGCGGGGGTACGCTTGCGTACCCCCGCAGCCCCAACGGGGCCGGAACCGCAGCCCGTTCGAGCCGGGCGGAACGCCCCCGTGTCACCACTGCCCCCCCACGCCTTGAAACGCCCAGCCAAAACATGAGAAACTGATAAGCATATGAAGAGATACCGCGTGCGCGCCACCTGCGTGCAGACCTACACGCAGTTCTACACAACGGGATCAAGAGCTGCTGTGCCTCTTTGCCTGATTTGCGCCTGAGACGCCATCAAACATGAGAGGCAGAATTACTTCAGAAGCGCAGAAAGCCTAGGTGCACAGCGTTGAAAGTGGCCCGCTGCCTGACGAATACCTGCGGTTGGGATTATCGAATCAGATCCTGCGTATCCTTTCGTCGGGTAGCTTCCTTTGCTTTTCGGCCTGGTTCGCGCAGGTATGGCGGTACTCGCATTCCTGGCACGGGACTTTAGAGCAGAAGGCCGTAGGGTCGGATATGGGCAGGGGCATTTCAATGCCTTCGGCCATCATTTCGCTAATGACGTCCTGCACGAAGTCACGCGCAAGTTGATAGACACGTGTCTGTAAGCCTCCCGGCCATAAACGGGGTCGCTCCTCGACGTTTGGGGCGATCAGATAGTGTTGCCTAAGCGCTCGACCGATCCACTTTGGCCGCCGCCAAGTGGGTATATCGGTTGTGCTCTCTGCGCCCCAGTGCTTGTCGCCTACTAGGCGTTCCATCTCCAACAAGATCTCTTGCATGCTCACGCGGTCGTAGTACCCACGCCGGACTAGGCTCTCCACGGCGGCCGAAAGGAGCTCATCGTCGCTATCAATCTGGTCTTGGACACCGCCTTGGGCGTCAAACGCTGCCTCGAGCCGCAACGCCATCGCCACATCCCCTATTACGCTTGCGATGGTGCGGAGAGGGGCAGCGATTTCGTCGGCACGGTTTGTGTGACGTGAATAGTTAGCTTGATAAGTCCGATCAATGAGGGTCGCGCATTCCATCGCCCAGATGTGGAGCTCGTCCCGAATCTTGGCCAGTATTTCGGCCTCGTCTTCATCAGCGGTGGTGAACTCTCGCAATTCCGTCGCGACGCGATTAGGGTCAATTTTTCGTGTGCGAACAACCAGCATGCGGCTGCCGAGGATGTCGTCAACGCCTGCTGTGTTTGTCAACACCTTGATGCCGTAGAAGTCTAGTGTTTCGATTCTTGCCCCGTTGCGGTCCAAAATCGTCAGGGACTTACGACTGGTTGCTTGCTTGTAACTAACCTTGAGCTGTTGAATAAGTTCGCTGAACTCCGCCCCGCGCGAGCGCTGTCCAATCGCCTCAAGGTCATCGAAGGCAACGAGGCCGTTGGTCAAATCAACAACACGCGCTGCAGTCGCAGCGGAGGTCTGGCCTGTGACGACAACTCCGTTAGCGGCTAGTTCAGCCATGCGGGCCGCAAGTTCGGATTTTCCTGATCCCGCCGCTCCATTGATCAACACCAGCGGAACGGCGCCGAATACGCGCTGAACGTAGCTGGCGAGGACGACGTAGGCGAGTAACGCGTAGTCATGCTCGTAAGGGAGAATGATGGCGCGCCGGAGCTGCCGCTCGACCTCATTGAGGAGGTGCGCAGGTGAATGGGAGAGGCCGGAACGACCATCCTTGCGCGCTTGGCGGAATCGGTTGATAGCTGGTAGGCGGAAGGACTGGCGGTCGGGATCGGCTACTGGCCGGCGACGTACGTAGGTTCCATCTCCCAAGGCAAGCACCCTGTCCGCCAGCGGAGTGCCTTCAGGCGCAGGCAGGTAACGCACGCTAAACGCCTGGCCATCAGAGCGAAGCACTAGGGTCTCGTACTTATGGTGCTCTTGCCTTTTCTCGTCGATGCTCTTTGAGAGAACTCGGTAGGGGTAGTAGAGGTGCCCCCGAGTCCAAGCGCCGTTGATTTCAACGGCTTCAGCGGCGTAGTAGCCAGGTGCATTAGCAGCATGGGGGGCGGCCGCCGCCACAAGCGGCTCATCTTGTGCTGGCGCCGCTTCAAGGAGCGCCACGAACTCCCTAGCGCTCATGCCCCTGTTGAGCCAATCGGTCCAGTCCTTATAGCCATCTGAGGGGCGGGCGCGTAATACTTCTCGGTGGACAAGCTGCCGGACCCGTGATGCGATCTCGTCACCGACCTTGTCAGCATCCTGCCCTAGATAAACGCGCCTCCAGCCCGAGAAGAACTTAGGTTGCTCCCATTCCGATGGGATTACGGATCCGTGCGTGCTGGTGATGATGGCTAGGCTGAGCTCGAGCTCGGTATCTTGGATTTTCTGCCAGACTCGCCAAGCATCGCGCGCGCCTTCAACGATTAGGAGGTCCTGCCGACCTTCGGAAGGGGTCGCCCAGTAGGTGGTGGCTTTGCCCTTCGCCCAATCCTTGCGGCGCTTCTCTTCTGGCTTGTCCTCGTCGACGCCGGTCGTGACGCCAGGAATCCGCGAATTCAGGTAGCGGCCGCGGACCGCGCCGTCATGGGAGAAAAGTGGGAAGGAGAGCGCGTTCCCAATGTCTTGGATGCTGTAAAGGCCCAGCCGAAAATGTTGGATCGTCGCATCCGTCAACTGCCGGGCGTGCAGCCAGGCCATGGCCTCCGGACACCTTAGAAGCAGCTTCTGGCGTGCCGCTAGATGTCGTTCATTCGCGATGCTAACGACCTTTCCCTCTGTGGTTACTGGGAGGGGGAGGCTTACCGTGCTCGCTATGGTCGCCTCTAAAAGAACGTTGTCTCGTGGCGTTAAGGCAGGTTCAATATGCCGACCCGAAGACTCTGTGGCCTGGAGGTGATTGTTAACCCTGAGAACGGTGCTCGGAGCGTGGCCCGCGGCTGAGATGTGTCGGGACGCCGACACGTGATTACCTGCATCGTGGCTCACTCCCAGCCAATCGGAGGACCACTTCAGGGCTTCGGGAAACGTGAGATTGTAAAACCGCTGGACTAAGGTGAGTACGTCGCCCCGGTCGTTGTCGGGGTTGGCATGGTCGATCCATAATCCAGGTTCGTCACCTGTGGCCCGAACTGCCAAACTTGAGCCAGGCTCACCGTTGAGGTTACCAACTCGCCACGTGTTGCCCGTTCGCTTGGCCGAAGGGAACAGGTGCAGAACAAGTTCATCAATTCGAACCTGCAGGAGCTGCTTGATTTCGCCAGAAGTCAGAGAGCGCTTCACGCTTGCCTTCGTTCTGACGCCAGGGGAGCGATGGCGCTACGGGCTGAATCGTGCGCATCCTCCGCACGAAAGTGCCCGTAGACCTTGCGAATCATCAGTTCGCTATCAAGCAGCAGCGAGGCCGCAACTTGAACAGGGCGTTCCCGGGCGTTCTTCATCGCGTGAGTGGCAACTAGCACCCGATACGCGTGAAAAACCCAAGCTCGTGAAAGCCCCAGTGGCTGAACGAGGTGGCGCTCTTGAAACCTCACGAGTCGGTGGCGCATTGACCCAACATTGGTGGCAGAAAACAGGTGTCTGTCGGTGGAGTCTACTATCTGTGGCCGCACTTCTTGCAGGTATGAAGTAATGAGGTCGCCAAGAAACGCTGGCAGGTTGTAGACGTAGCGAGGCGGATCCAAATCTCGAATTTCCAGCGAGGTTTCCTGGTTCTTTAGCCCAGAAGTTGGAACAATAATTGCGTACTGACTCAGGTTAGGGCCAGGGGCGACATCATAGACATGCAGCGCATCTGCAGGCGGGTTGTCGGGAATCAATCCCTGGGTCAAGTGCATCATGGGCCAGTGTTTGGCCCTGAGTGGGAAAGCACATAGGAGCTCGCTTAGCACTACCATTTCGAATGTCGAGAGCTGTTCCTCCGTCCGCAAAGCACTGATGTCTTCGAGTATTTCGCGGTGGAGTTCGCGTATAGGGTCTAGGGGTCGTGGGTGATCCAGGAGGGGCCGAACGCGTTTCATGGCATTCTGCGCTATCTCCTGGTGGCGTAGTTGAACGCGCTCGATTGAGTCATCCACGCGCTCGAGCCATTCCCTCGTCTCTCGCACCATCCACGCTTCCAGGCTCCAGTCGGATTTCACGACGCCCTCCTAAGTTCACCGCGTTGTCTTGCTTTCTCGAGTTCTTGCATCAAGGCGCTCTGCTCCTCGGCGGCAGCCTTCAGATACCGTTCGTGTCGCGAGTAATACGGCTGTTGGTACCTCTCGGGGATGCGATGGATGAGCTCTAAGTGTTGGGTGAGATAGCCCGTGTCGGGGTGAACCAGCGATTTCAATTGTTGGATCATCACTACCGACGCATGCGTGGGGGCTTTTGATCTGACCGTCATACGCCAGGTCACGTAATCCTCTACGAGCGAAGGAACGGCTAGCAAGCCAAGTGTCAGTTCTTCTGTCGCGCCTCCGGCTCCAATGAGCATCTGCGACTGAGGGCTCCGGCCGTGCTCCGTGCGGTATTGCTCTTCGGACGGCAGAACATACCAACCAAAGAACATCCCCAAGTTCTCTTCCCAGAGTCGGCGCGATGCCTCACGCCTCAAGCGGCCACGGCCATGGCGTTGCTGATGGTTCGGCAACACGGGTCGCGTCTTGTAGGCAAAGAAGTCGCCCACTTCTCGCTGGAGTCGGTCTGGAAAATCTTCTCGAGGCAAACTGTAGGGATGATCCTGAGCTGCCCGCCGATGTCGGTACACATCATCCAAAATCTCGGCGGCGTGGCGAGCGATCAGGGAGTCCTGTTCTTGGGGCGGTAATGCTGGAAAATCACTAGGCAGTCGCCACCGCATTCTGGATAGCAGTGCGTTACTACGTTGAATCTCTTCCGGCAACCGTGACCGAGGGCAAAACGCATCGTCACGTATCTCCCGGTGCAGGTGGTTGGATAGAGTACCGACTGGAAGCTCGAGCGCTTGTTCTAACTTTGTTACCTGTATGCGGGACGTTGGGTACCTATTCCCGTTAGCCCAGTTGGTCACCGTGTTTGGGGACAGGCCAGCCTTGAGGGCAAGTTGGCGCTTGGAGATACCCAGACGCTGCACGCCTTCGTTTATGGCCCTCTGTGTGCGCTCGCGGGGATCTCCCGGCAGGCCCTGAGCCTGGAGTAGCTTCACGTAGGTGGTCTGCCACCAACGCAGGTAGGTGCGGCTCGCACGGGCAGTTGAAGCTGCCTTGTGCTTTAGCCATGACTCAATCTGTGGTTCGTTGAAGAGTTCTCGCCCAATTGGGCTCTCTTGGGTTAAACCCAAATGGGGCAAATAGCCCGAGCGTCCGGCCAATCCACTGCGGCGGTTAACGTACTGCTGCCTGTCCTCGGATTGCGCTCGCCCAAGCTCGATTAGGTCCTGGTAGGTAAGTGACATGATTAGCCACTCCCAGCCAGGCTGCAAGACATGCCTGTCTGGACCTTTTGCGCTGAGAGATTATCGAAAACCCCGCTCTCCAAGGTTTTCATGTGCTCGATGTTTGTTCCTACGATCGACGATAGGTGCAAGGCGGTTCCCCAAGGCGCAACGCGTGCGCTTGCATTTGACGGTGTCCATTGGGCAGACTGGGGAACGAAACCCGCTGGCGAGGTGGTTTCGAAGGGCGCGCTCGGTGTTACAGCACCGGGCGCGTTTCCGCGCAATTGGACGAATCAGCTTTCTACGTTCTGCGTGGTCACTAGCAATCTCAGTCCAGAGTCAGTCACCTCCTGGATTTAGCTCCGGCCACCCACGAATCACGAGGCTCCCGGAATCTCTAAATCTATATCTAAGGTTATCGCAATTGTAGAAGTTGCCTGAAAGTTTCCTTACCTTGCCGCCAAGCTCATCTAAAGCATCCTTCCCATCGCATAGCCCTGAGCACAGGTTTTCGAATGGCTGGCAGGAATCTTTCACCCGCCGGCTGTCCACCTGCGCTGACACTGAGTACTGTGGATGGGCTTCACGGCGTATGGGGAGCCCCACTAGAGAACCTTCACCTAGCTCGCGCGGGATGCTTGAAATGTTTCAAGGTCAAGCGCACTAGAGGGTACGCGTTCGGGGTAACGCTCTATTAGCACTCTGGTCCGGTAGGTTTCGAAAGCCGGACCTCTCCACTCATTCTGCTCCAGCATGGGGAAGATCAGCCTTGCTGGTGGCTGATTCCTCAGCGTTTCCTTCACCAGCGCTACTACCTGTTCTCGATCAAGTTCCTCTGCCGCTTGAATCTCATCGGCCACCTCCCGCCGGTGAGCTTCCCAAGCCTCCAACCAGTCATCGTTGTCAGAACCAGGGGAGACCCGCTCTTTACGCTGTTTTTTCACTTCTCTCGTTAGGGCCTCTTGGCGCGCGGTTCCATCCTTTAGAATCGCGCGCAGGAACCCACCTGGGCGCTTGAGGACCCCTTCCTTCTGCTTGCGCTCGGTGATCACTAGCGCCGCCTCCACAACGGGGTGGGAATGCTCCTCTATCAGCTTGACGGCATTTCCAGTGAATCCAATACTCTGGAGGCGCTCGGCAATGCGCTGCTGTTCTGGGCGCGCGTCGCCTTCGAAGAGTGGGGGTTGGATGCCTAGGTGGGGGATTGGTTTGGCCACTTCCACGTGGAAGCTCACTTTGCCGATTTTGCGGCCGACCCGCACTCCTTTGAACGTCGCAACAAGGCTTCCATGCGCCTTGAACGCCTTGAGGGCAACCTGTAGTTGTTTTCGAAAGTCTCGCCAGTCCTGGTACCGCTCCCGCACCCACGCGCCTCTCTTGTCGCGCTCTACCAGACCGAGGGCGAACTTCAGTTCCAAGAGTTCCACTTCGATGGTAGGGCGCCGCCCTGCCATCGACACGTGCCAGAGGACCTCGTAGAGGCGCGCCGCGAACATAGACGGCATCTGAAGGACGTCGTGAATGGGGAGGACGGCGTAATGCGATCGCAGGTTAGTTATCCAAGGCCGTAGTTCCTCGTTGAACACAATTCGAATATAAGAGTAGCCGTAATCACTGTCTTCGACCGGAACATAGCGGAGGTGCCGCAGCCAAGGGTAGATGTCGAAGCCCCCATCATCCCGAGGAATAATCACGGTTCTCGTAGGCAGTGTTTCACCAGCTCGCCTAGCACGGTGATAGGGGTTCTCAATTCCGTGTTCTTCGAAAGCGCGCAGCGGAATTATGGCCTCAAGGCTGGGTTTCTCCGAAGTGTGGTCGATGCACGCAAGCGCCAGCACGATTAGGCGTTTCTCGAACAAATCCAATCCTTGGGCAGACCGTCCAATCGCGTTAGCCTGGCGGTACAATTCGTTATTACGCCGGAATGCTTGAAGGTCACCCGTCTGAACCTGCGTAGTGGAACGCGCTGAGGACGTCTCGCTCATGGTCAAGGGATTCTACCCCGAAGTGTGGAATCGATTCATTAGGGGGTTCCCCCTTTGTGGTGGCGGAACCTAACCGCAGAATCGTTCCCCCTTCTGGCGCAATAATCTCCCCCCTTAAGCGCAGAATGCTCCCCCCTAAACGCAAAACGCTCCCCCCGAGCACGCAGAAGCCTCCCCCCTTTAGCGCATAATTGCTCCCCCTCTGGCGCATAATCCTCCCCCCTAAAATCGAGTTTCTTGCGTCCTAAACGTTGTATTGATCGTGGCAACTTAGAACTACGTAAGAAAGATGCAACAGGTGAGGGGGCGGAAGACCAACATCAGAAGGGTGGTGAGGTTCGTTTCAAGTAGGACCCGGTAGGAGGGTCGAGGCTCTAGAAAGGGGGGAGGAATATGCGTTACCTGAAATCTTAAAGCGGAAAATCACTAGCTGCCAATCAGTCAGTGAGTGGCAGCGACGTGTTGAGAAGTGAGCTGATTCCGAAAGGGGGGAGGTTATTGCGCTCTCGACAACTTCCCGGGGTCCTCTTAGTAGCTATTGCGGCGACCGGATCTGCGCAGAGCATGCCCATACGGCTAGCCGGCCACATGGAGAGGGTGTTGCAAGATAGGAAAGCCCCGGGCTTCTTCGCGACCGTGATGGCCGGAGAGGAAGGATCCGGGGTCTAGAATTGCAGTATAGGCAGATGCTCCTGCCAGAGGGAAGGATGTTGTGGTGGTCGAGGAGATTCGCGAAGGCCTGAGGCAGCTGTCAGGCGGCGACGAGGCGAGCGTGGACTTGTGGCTTGCAACGCCGCATCCGGCGCTGGACGGCGACACGCCGCAGTCACTCATCGACGCTGGCGAGGGCGAGATCGTGCTGGAACTAGTCGAGCACATCCTGTCGGGTGCGCCCGCTTGAGTCGCTGCCTAGACTCTCTAGGCGCGAGCCAAGTTGTCGACCAGACGCCGCATGTGCCGGATTAGCGTGCGGCATGTCTCTCGAGGATCTGATCATCGCCCACACGGTTGTGAGCTGGTTGTTACCGGACGAACTCGAGGCCCTCGCGGATCTGCTGGGGCACATGCCGCTGCCGGCGCCGGAGGGGTGCGTCGTGCCGCTGGCGGAGTTCAGGCGCCTGGTGGCGGCGGAGTTCGGTGAAGGAAGTATGGCTGTGAGGCAGCTGGATTCGTTGTTACTGTGATGCGAGCGGCCCGTCGTTCCCCCACGGCGGGCCGCGCCTTAGTTCCGGTGAGGCCTGGCGCCGGTAGGGGAGGGACCGAGGTGGGTGATTCGAAGAACTTGCGGTCGGTGAGCGTGAGCGAGATGAAGGCGCAGTTCTCGAAGATGTTGGACGCGGTCGAGGCAGGCGAGACGCTCATCATCACGCGCTACGGCGAGCCGGTCGCGTGGCTGGAGCCCGCGGTGCGCACAGGCACCGCGCAGGTTGTGCGTGCCGGTGACGACGAGGGGTCGGGAGGCGCGGCGTGAAGCGAGAGGACGACACAGATGTCACCGAGGGTAGCGGCAACGTCTTCGTTGACCTGGGCCTACCCGATCCCGAGGAGCGCTTGGCCAAGGCGCGCTTGGCGAGCCGCATCCTGGACGCGATCGAGGCGCGCGGCTGGACTACCGAGCAGGTTCCTGAGGCGCTCTCCTTGAGCGAGGCGGAGGTTTCCCGGCTCCTGGCCGGCAGGCTCAAGGGCTTCAGCGTCGAGCGGTTGACGGGGCTCTTAACGGTTGTAGAAAGCGCCGGCTAGGCGTCGTCGGTCTCCTGGTGGAAGCCGCGCACGTACCAGCCGAGCTGGCGGGCTTCCTGAGCGACAGTGTCGTGCCAGGCGCTCCAGTCGGTGGCGGGCCCGCCTGAGGCGGGCGCCCAGACGTCGGTGGGTTGCGCGACAAAGTACTGGACGGTGAGTGTCACTTCTTCGCCGTCGCGCGTACCGGTGATGGTGACGGCGTTGGGCTGTCGATGGAAGGTGGCGGGGTCGAGGCCTTCGAGGAGGACGCGCGCTTCGTGACGCAGTTCGTCTAGGCTAGCGATCTCACGAGTGACCTGCTGGGCGCCTGAGCCGCGGCGGACGACGCGGTAGAAGTGCTCCGCTTGTGTGTTGACGTCCTCGCACGGATTGTCAGGGGTCGTGCCGTTCATCGCTCCGCCTCCTGCCTGGCTTCCGATCAGGTTCGAGCATGTCACGGATTCCTCCTCGCGCACGGAGGATATTAGGCGCGTTCGCCCGTCCCTGTTCACCGTGACCCGATTTTCCGGGTGCGGTGCTGAGGTGGCGTGCTCTTCTTAGGTTTGGGTTGCTGAATAAAGTCGTGGCCCGCGACCGAGGTCTGCGGGCCACTGCCTCTTGCGAGGTTCATACCCGAGGTTCATCACCGACCGTTGGTCGGGAGAGGAATAGCCCCGGGACTCCAAGGCCATGTTAGCGCAGCTAATGGTTGAGGCGGAAGCCTTGGGGCGCGGGTGGCGTGAGGAGGTCGCGAGTAACTGCCTGCGGCGTTAATCCGAGTGTCGGCAGGCCGTTGCGGGCGATCGTGTCGAGCACCCAGTTGAGCGCCTTACTGTCATGGCGGTGGATGTCGAGGTGTCCCTCATCGGTCTGGAAGATGCCTGTGAGACCAACGGCGTTGCCGCTGGTGCCGTTCGGCCGGTGGTTAGGGTCGTCGTCTGCCACGGCGCTTGGAAGGCCTATGCCGTTACTGGCGACTTCGATCGACCACCAGACGTTCCACGGCACCACGTCGCTTATGTCCTCCTGGCCTACGCCCGGCACGTACAGCGAGTCGCAGGCGGCTCCAAGGATGTTCAGGGGCCTGGGGAAGTTCTCTTGGTGGCCGTAGGCGTCGCTGAACTGGCCGGTGCGGATGTGGTCGCCGTCCCACAGGGCGCAGACGGCGTCTAGGTAGAGACCGTAGGCGAACTCTATTTCGGGATGGTCCCAAGCCAGCAGGCTCATGAACTGGTTGCCGTGTGAGTGCGCCACCAGCACCACGCGCGTTGGGTTGCGAAAGTCGCGGATCCACTCGTCGCGCACGAACTCCAGCAGGGCATCGGCCGACCTGTAGCCGGGCCCATAGGTGGCGCTGTCGTGCAGGTGAGAGCGGAAGCTGAACGCCATGGTGGTGTGGCCGAGCTGATGGAACGTGCGCTCGATCGCCTGCAAGGTTCCTGGGTCTTCGGACAGGTAAGCGCGGTTCTGAGCTGGCGCGCTGCATTTCGGGAAGATGCCGCATCGGCCCGCGAAGCCGATTATCGCTACGTCAGGCGCCTCGCTGGGGCGGTAGTCGTTGGTCGCCGTGACCGTCACGCGGGCGCTCACCTCGTGCAGGCCGTCCGATACGAGGACTGTGACCTCGTACGAGCCCGCCTCGTAGAAGGTGATGGTCAGCGTTGGGCTGAGGGCGTCGGCCACTTGCTCGCCGTTGACGTGCCAGGCGTATGTAAGCCGGTTGGCGTCTTGGTCGCTGGCGTTAGCTTGGAAGGTCACGTCGAATGCCGCTTCGCCCGTTAGGCGGCTCGCTTCCAGTATGACTCTGGGTGGGAAGTCGTTGGGTTCTGGGGCTTGTGGATCGAACGGATCGCTACATGCGGCGAGCAGCGCCAGTAGAACGAGCGGGAGTAGGAACCGAGATGTACGCATGATGCCCCCAGGAGTAACGGTGTAACGCGTCACGGTACCGCGGCCTAGGAAGCGAAGAAGCCTGTGGCTCGCGCAAGCGGACCACAGGCCAATTTCCTACCTGAGCCCTATGCACCGGTTTCGGGCCGAGAGAGGTGACGCTGGGTGACAAGGCCTATGCGTTGGGGGAACACGAAGTCATGCTCCCTGAGTGATTACCGCAGGTTGCGAACACGCTGAATGGCTTACAGCAGCGTGGGAGTTGCCTCCCCAATCCTGCTTCGGTCCGCACCAATAACCACCGCTTTCGACCCACGTCACTCGTCGGGACTCCGCGAGGAACCCTTGCGCAAGCAACGCGTCGGTCGGCGACGCCGCCGAGGTTCGAGGAGGCGCCGCCGCCTCGCTTTTGGGCGCCCGGTCGGCGCGCGCAAGCTCAAGTCAGGGATGCGAGGTGCGCCGAGAGGCGCTGCGCCTCGACGGCGCGCAAAGCCGTCGCCGCCTCGATGCCCTCCCGCCAGCGCTGCCGCTGCGCGAGGACGGCGCGCGCCCGCTGCAGGATGGCGGCCACGTCGGCGTCCGAAGGGTGCTCGGGGAACACGTGGACGTCGGGGTAGCCGAGCATCTCCTGCACGCTGGCGGTCTTGTGCGAGTCGGCGCCCAGCAGCACGCAAGGCACGCCTCCCAGGCCCGCCAGGATGGCGGGATGGTAGCGGCCCGTGACCACGAGCTCGGCGTGCGCGAGGATCTCGGCCGCCACCATCAGGTTGGTGCTGGCCGGCACCAGCGGCAGGCCCAGCTCGTGAGCCAGCTCCTCCAGGAAGGCGTCGCCCGTCGAGCTCACCGTCACCACCACCGGGTAGCCCAGGGCGGGCAGCGCCGCCAGCAGGCGCCGGTAGGAGGCGAGCGCGCGTCGCGGGTCCTTGGCGGCCTCGGAGCTGCCCCCCACGCACACGTACGGCTGCTGGAAGTCCCACGCCCCGAGCCGCTCGGGGCGCTGGTGGAAGGGCACGAGGTACTCGGGGCGCGCCAGCGCTTCCTTCCCGCGCCCCACCCGCCCGCGCCAGGCGAACAGCGCGTCCGGTACGTAGACGGCGTTCGTCTCGGGCGCGAGCTCCTTGAGGAACGCCTGCGACCAGGGGTCGCGCGTGGTCACCAGGCGCGCCCGCGGCAGGAGCCTGCGGGTGGCCGCCACGGTAGCGGCGTTGCGCGGGCCGCGCGCCGGGTCGGCGACCAAGGCGTTGACGTAGGCGAACGGCACGCCCGCCTCGGCCGCGAGCTGCATCACCGCCAGGTGGAAGCGCTGCTCCAGGCGCGAGGGCGTCGTGAAGATCATGCTGCCCTCGCCGTTGATGATCACCGCCTCCGCGCCTTCCACCCGCGCGACCCAGCCCGCCAGCGGTTGCCGCCGCGAGCGCCGCCAGCGCCGCACGGCGTCAACGGGGTCGTCGCTCGCGGCGTCGCGGACGCCCAGGCGCTCCAGCGTCGCGCGCGTGCGGCCGCCGCGCGCCAGGCCGGCGCTGGCCAGCCGCGCGAGCGCCGGGCGCCCCAGGAGGGGCGCCGCCAGCGGTGCGTGAGCCAGCGCCACCTGCGAGCGCACCTCGGCGTCCATCACCCGGTCGCTGGGCGCGAGGCCGGCTTCCTCCAGCAGCTCGAGCAGCGCCATGGTGGTGGAGCGGCTGCCCCAGTTGGCGTTGTCGCGGTTGTCTCCGACCAGCAGCACGCGCGGCCTGGCGCCTTCCTTGGACCGGGCCGGGCCGGGCTCAGCGATCGCCTGGGACATTTCGACCTCCCCCTCTCGTGCGCGAATGGCAAAAGCCCGCGACCGCCCCCTTAGTTCGGCGCTTGCGGTTGGTAGTTGAAGGTGAGGAAGCCCTCCTTGTTGTGGCCGTCGGCCGAGAGCACGCGCCACATCACGACGTAGGCGCCGGGCTGGAGCTCCTCCGCCAGGGCCAGCGCCACCAGCTCTGTGGCGCCGGCAATGGGCCGCGTCGCCAAGGCGAGGCTGACCTCCGCGTCATCCTGCGCAGATAGCGCCTCGGCGACCAGCGCCTCGGCGGCGGCGTCGAGGCTGGCGTGCAGGCTGCCGGCCTCCGCCCCGTGCCCGGTTTCGTCGCTATGCGCGTCCGCGTCCCCGTGGTCGTGGTCGCCGCCCTCCGGCGCGCCGCCGTGGTCGTCGGTGTGCGCCTGGCCCTCGGCGGGCGGGCTGGCGGTCGTCGCGGT
>ERZ778018.502-NODE-502-length-56957-cov-11.291185_pt1 | contig 56957 bp, 60 predicted proteins | sample MGYA00375748_ERZ778018 | MGnify/ENA primary metagenome ERZ778018 (study PRJEB29350, sample SAMN05509839) | bioreactor metagenome | biome: bioreactor; material: wastewater | place: South Africa: University of Cape Town | collected 2014-04-22 ... | reverse complement strand
CAATCGTCCCGATGTTGCAGTGCGGCTTGTTCCGTTCAAACTTTTCCTTCGCCATCGCGGCTACCCTCACATGCCAGGGCTCATAGGCCCGTCCGAAAATCGCCGGTCGGGATATGCGCTTTCCCCGGCCAGTGCAAGTGCCCGTGGCCTGTGCAAGTGCCCGTGGCGCTCGCGGCGCGGCGGGAACTGCACATTGCTTGCGCCAGCGCAATAACCGCTGGCGTGGAATGCCCTAACCATTGACTCGTGCCTCCATCCTGGCAGGCAACCATGGAGACGACGATGTTAAAGACAGAGCGGGCATCGCCACGCCGGCTATCCGCCGCCACGGCTGGCCTCTGGATTGTCCGGATCGTGGCGCTGGCGGCAGCCCTGAGCATTGCCCCGGCCTTCGCGCAGCACGACAAGCATGGCCAGAAGGCACCGGCCGGCGTCGAACTGGCACAGGCCAACGCCGCGGCCAAGGCCGCCGCCCCGGCCGCAGCCGGTTCCAGCTATCACACCCCGACCATCTTCACGCTGCGCACCGGCATCGCCGGCGGGCGCATGGTCTATCTCGGCGTCGGCGGCGACATCGACGGCAAGATCAATCCGACCCTGATGGTGCATGAGGGCGAGCTGGTCCAGATCAACCTGATCAACGGCGAAGGCGCCGAACATGACGTGGTGATCGATCAATACGCCGCGCGCTCCTCGATCATCGTCGGCAAGAACGCCTCCTCGACCTTCTCGTTCACGGCCCAGAAGCCGGGCGAATTCGCCTATTACTGCTCGATCGCCGGCCACAGGCTTGCCGGCATGGAAGGGCTGATCCAGGTCATGGCCGGCCCGCGCGAGGCGATGGGCTCCGGCGCGGCCGACATCGTGCGTGACCCGGCCGACCTGCCCGGCCCGATCGGCGTCAGGCTGCCGCAGACCGTGCGCATCGATCTCGAAACCACCGAACTGGTCGGCCAGTTGAACAACGGCGCGACCTACACCTACTGGACCTTCAACAACAAGGTGCCGGGGCCGCTGGTGCGCGTGCGCGTCGGCGATACCGTCGAGGTCCACCTGAAGAACCCCGAGAACAGCGTCATGATGCACTCGGTCGACTTCCACGCGGCCACCGGCCCCGGCGGCGGCGCCGACTTCACCCAGACCGAGCCCGGCAAGGAGACCATCGTCACCTTCAAGGCGCTGAAGCCCGGCATCTATGTCTACCATTGCGCCACGCCGAGCGTCGCCCACCACATCACCAGCGGCATGTACGGCCTGATCCTGGTCGAGCCGGAAGGCGGCCTGCCGCGCGTCGATCGCGAGTTTTACGTCATGCAGGGCGAGCTCTATACCGTCGACGCTTTCGGCGGAAAGGGCGAGCAGGAGATGGACTACGACAAGCTGATCTCGGAGAAGCCGGAATATTTCGTGTTCAACGGCGCGGTCGGCTCGCTGACCAAGTCGCACCCGCTCTACGCCAATGCCGGCGAGACGGTCCGTATCTTCTTCGGCGTCGGCGGGCCGAACTTCACCTCGTCGTTCCACGTCATCGGCGAGATCTTCGACAGCGTGTATAATCTCGGCAGCGTCACCTCGCCGCCGCTGACCAACGTGCAGACCGTCAGCGTGCCGCCGGGCGGCGCCACCATCGTCGACTTCAAGGTCGATCGCGCCGGAAAGTATGTCCTCGTCGATCACGCCTTGTCGCGTGCCGAACGCGGCCTTGCCGGCTACCTGGTCGTCGACGGGCCGGAGAACGACGCCATCATGCACCATGGCACCGCCAAGGAAGCGCCCGCCAGGCAGTAATCCAGGCGGCACCCAAAGCGCCACCACCTGCCGATCCCGGCAGAAAACCGCCCCGGCGACTCACATCGCCGGGGCTTTTTCTTTGGCCTCCTCGGCCGGCGCCATGGCGTGTTCCGTGCTGGCCGCAAGCGCGCCGCGCAGGTCGCTGACCACGGCATCGGCACGGCACTCGCGCTTGATCGCTTCCGCGGCATCGGGCGCCACGCCCCAGGCCGCGACGATCAGCGGCGTGCCCGGCGTACGCCGCCTGAGGCGGCGGCAGACATTGCGCATATGCGAGCGGCTGTCCGTATCGAGGCATGACAGCACGATCAGCGCGGTCTGGTCGAAATCGAAGCGCGCGATATTCGAGGTGGTCAGGATATCGACCCCTTCGGCGCGTGCGCCAAGCCCGTGCTTGCTGAGCAGGTCGGCGAGAATGGCGGCAGCCGCCTCGTCGAGCGGGCTGCGCCCGGCAATGCACAGGATCGGCCGCTCGCCGCCCCACGCCCCGGTGAGCGCCGCCTTGTCCACCATGGCAAGGGCGTCATCGGCCACGCTCAGTGGCGTCGCGGCGACGGCGGCGGCGGCCTCGGGCTTGAGCTTGTCGTCGCCCTGCTCCGGCACGCTGTCGTCGAACTCCGCCAGATCCTCGACCAGTTCCTCGACGCCATCCTTGATCGTCGCGATGCGCTCGCCCGTGAGCTTGCCGGCCGAGAGATCGACCTGCGCGAGCTTCAGCCCCTCCAGCGCGATGCTCTGGTAGTAGGTCAGCAGCCGGCGCTCCTCAAGCACCTCCTCGGCCTGCTCGACCGCCTCGGATGCGTCACCGGCCAGCATACGCTGGTAGAACAGTTCCCACGGCTCCAGCGCCGGCTCGTCGCCGAACAGGATGTTGATGAATGCCAGCCCCTCGACATGCCGGCCGAGCACGACGAGGCACGCGGTCAGCGGCGTGGCGAGCACCAGGCCGATCGGCCCCCACAGCACCGTCCAGAACGAGGCCGCCAGCACCACCGCGACCGGCGACATGCCAGTGCTGTGCCCCTGGAAGATCGGCTCGATAATGTGCCCGACCAGCGGTTCCACCGTGATGAACAGCAGGCCGGTCCAGATCAGCATCGTCCAGCCGGGATCGACCGCCGCCGCCAGCGCCAGCGGAAACACCGCCGCGATCGCCGAGCCGATATAGGGCAGGAAGCGCAGCACGGCCGCGAAGATGCCCCACAGCAGCGGGCTCGGCACGCCGATCGCCCACAGCCCGAGGCCGATGGCGATGCCGAAGCCGCAATTGATGCTGAGCTGCATCAGGAAGAACCGGCTGAGCCGCGCGCCGGCATCGTCGAGCGCGGCGGTGGTGCGCTGGATGTCGCGCGTGCCGGCGAGCCGTATCAGGCGGTTCCGGATATCCTCGCGCTGCATCAGGATGAAGATCACGAAGATGATGATCAGTCCGGTGATCGCCAGCGGATGCAGCAACGGCGTGATCAGGCTGGCGATCGTCGCCAGCGGACCGGCATCGGGCGCGCGCACGATCACCGGGATCGGGCTTGCCTGCGGCGCGGCGCCGGCCGCCGGCGCGCCTTGCGGGCCGGCCGGCTTGTCGAGTTCGGCGCCGAGCTGCCTCAGGACGTCGGCGGCGCGCTCGAAGGTGCTGTCGCCGCTCGACGCCCCCTTGATGACATGGATCTTCTGCCGGATCGTGGTTTCGTAGCGCGGCAGGTCGCCGGCGAGTTGCGTCAGTTGCCGCCCCATCAGCGTGCCGAGCGCCAGCAGCACCGCAAAGGCGATCACCACCACGCTGATCACCGCAAGCGTGCGCGGAAAATACAGGCGCTGCAGCAACTCCGCCAGCGGCGCCAGCACGAAGCTGAGCAGGATCGCCAGTGCCAGCGGCACGAAGATATCCTGCCCGACATAGAGCGCCCCCACGACGATCAGGCCGATGAAGCCGGCCGCCATGGCATGCATCGAGCCGTTCTGGGGCTCGATGGCTCGGATCGTGACTTGCTGCATGATTTGTCGCCTCGCGTTCGACGCTTAAAGCCGCGACCGCTCCAAAGGTTCCGGCGCCCCGGCCGGGGCTGCGACCTCGCAAGCCGGTTGCCCTGATCGCCGCGCGGCCTATGGTCGGCGGCGAGCAGATTTTCGGTACGAGCGGAGGGAGCTATGGTGGTGGGACAGGCACGGGATTGGCGCGCCAGGGCGGCGGTGCGCTTCACGCCGGAGAAGCAGCCCGTGCACGGCGCGCGCGGCATGGTCGTCACCAACCACCCGCTTGCTTCCGCCGCCGGCGCCGAGATGCTGGCGGCCGGCGGCAATGCGGTCGATGCGGCCATCGCCTGCCTGTTCACGCTCACCGTCGTCGAGCCGATGATGGTCGGCATTTTCGGCGGTGGCCTGTCCCATATCCGCCTCGCGGACGGCACCCATGTCGTGCTCGACGGGCTGAGCGCCGCGCCGCGCGCCGCCACGCCCGCCATGTATCGCCCGGTCTCGGACCGCATGCCGGCCTATATGGAAACGGTCGGGCGCGAGAACAGCATCGGCCCGAAGGCGGTCGCGACGCCCGGCACGTTGCGCGGCTGGTGCGATGCCAGCCGGCGCTTCGGGCGGCTCGCGCTTGCCGACGTCATGGAACCGGCGATCCGCCACGCCCGGCGCGGCTTTGCCGTCACGCCCTATCTCGCCGCCTGTATCGCGGAAGCCGCCACCGATCTGGCGCGCGACCCGGACATCGCGCAGCTTTACCTGCCGGGCGGCAAACCGTGCGAGGCCGGCCGCCGGCTGGTGATGGGCGATTACGCCGAGACGCTCGCCAGCATCGCCGCGGACGGGCCGGAGGTGCTCTACGGTGGCGCGCTCGGGCGCCATATCGCCGATCACATGGCCAGGGTCGGCGGGCTGATCGGGCTCGAGGACCTTCGCGCCGTCACGACCATCGATCGCCCGCCTGTGCACGGCACCTATCGCGGCTTCGACATTTACGGGCCGCCGCCGCCCTCGGCCGGTGGCGTGCATGTCGCGCAGATGCTCAACATCCTCGAGCATGACGACATGGCTGGCCTCGGCTTCGGCTCGCCCGACAGCATGCACCTGCTCGGCGAAGCGCTGAAGATCGCCTTCGCCGATCGCGCCGCCGCCACCGCCGATCCGGCCTTCGTGCAGGTGCCGGTCGAGAAGCTGATGTCGAAAGCCTATGCCGGCGAGCGCCACGCCCGCATCGATCGCGCGCGCACCGCTGCCTGGACGCCCGGCGTGATCTCATCGGAATCGGCCAACACCACGCATGTCACGGTCGCCGATGCCGATGGCAACATCGTCGCCAGCACGCAGACCATCAACGGCCTGTTCGGCGCGAGATTCATCATTCCCGGCACCGGCATCATACCGAACAACTACATGGCGCTGTTCGACCCCCACCCCGGCCATGCGCTGTCGATCGCGCCGGGCAAGCGCGTCACCACCTCAATGGCGCCGACCATCGTGTTCCGCGACGGCAAGCCCGCCTTCGCGCTCGGACTGCCGGGGGGCCTGCGCATTTTCGGCTCGGTGATGCAGGCGCTCGTCAACCTGATCGATCACGGCATGAGCCTGCAGGAGGCGGTCGAGGCGCCAAGGCTATGGACGCAAGGCGAGGCGCTGGAAGTGGAAGCCGCCTTCCCAGCCACAAGCCGCGAGGCGCTGGCGGCGCGCGGCTGGCGCGTGCTGCCGGTCGCCCATGTCGGCGGCGGCATGACGGCGATCGCGTTCGGAGCGGACGGCACCACCACCGGCGCCGCGTGCTGGCGCGCCGACGGCACGCCGATCGGCCTCGGCGGCGGGCTGGCGCGCGCCGGCACCCGGTTCTGGCCCGACGCGCCGAATGTCGAGGAAGCGGACTGAACCTGTCGATGAAGCCGGGGCTCAGCGTGAACGCGCGCTTATGCGGCCACGTAGCGCAGCGCCTCACCAATCGGGATCGGCCGGACAGGCCGTCCGATGACGGTGGAGGAAAAGGCGCCAAACACCTCAGCCATCATCGGCGAACTTGATCCGCCGATCCCGCTTCGCAAAGGTGCTGCCCCAGTATCTAGGACGCCAGCTTCAGCACCGCGTTGAGCAGCACGTCCGCGCCATCCTGGCATTGCTCGGGCGTGCTGTATTCGCGCTCGCTATGGCTGATGCCGGTATCGCTGGGCACGAAGAACAGCGCTGACGGGCAATAATCCATCATCGGCACCGCATCGTGGCTCGCCACGGTGAGGATATCGCGCTGCGAGAAGCCGAGCCCCTTGGCCGTGTCGCGGATCAGCGCGCACATCGCCCCGTCGCAATTGATCGGGCCGAACTCGAAATACTGGTCGAGGGCGATCGACACGCCGCGCTCCGCCGCAATGCGGCGGCACGCCTCGCGCAATTCCGTTTCCATGGCGAGCGCCTCCCCGGCATCCGGATGGCGCACGTCGCAGCTCAGCCGGACCTCTTGCGGAATGACGCCGCGTACATTGGGGTCAAGCTCGAGATACGGCGCGTTGGAGCGCCCGTCCCGCCCACGCGAGCGGCCGATGCGATCGATCTCCAGCGTCAGTGCCGCCGCGCCGACCATGGCATCGTGGCGTTGCTCCATCAGCGTCGGCCCGACATGGGCCGCCTGCCCCTTGACCGTCGCCACGAAATAGCGCGCCTTGAACGAGCCCGTTACCACGCCGATCCGTTCGCCGCCTTCCTTGAGCAGCGGCCCCTGCTCGACATGCACCTCGAGATAAGCCGTGAAAGGCCGTCCGCCGACGGGCGTCTCGCCAGCATAGCCGATGCGCTTCAGCGCTTCGCCGACGCTCAAGCCGGACGGGTCCTGCCGCGACAGGGCAAAGTCGAGCGTCATGTCGCCGGTGAACACCGATGAGCCCATGGTCATCGGCGAGAAGCGCGCGCCCTCCTCGTTAGTCCAGGCGACCAGTTCGATCGGCAGACGCGTCTCAAGGCCGCGATCGCGCAGGCAGCGCAGCGCCTCGAGCCCCGCCATCACACCATAGGCGCCATCGAACTTGCCGCCGGTCGGCACGGTGTCGAGATGGCTGCCGATCACCACCGGCGCGGCGGCGCGCTCCGTGCCCTCGCGTCGGGCAAAGATGTTGCCGATGCCGTCGACCGTGACGGTGCAGCCGGCTTCCTCGGCCCAGCGCCGGAACAGGTCGCGGGCGCGGCCGTCCTCCTCCGACAGCGCCAAGCGGCGGCAACCGCCGCCCGGCGTGCCGCCGATCGCGCCCAGTTCCATCAGCGTCGACCACAGGCGGTCGCCATTCACGCGCAGCATGCTCACAGCAGAAACTCCTAAAGGGTTACAGGCGCTCGATGCCGCACCATTCGGCGAGGAACAGCGCCATCGTCTTGGTCACCGCCCTGACCGAATCGAGATCGACGCGCTCGTCGATGCCGTGCGGCCGCTCGCAGATGGGGCCGTAAACCAGCCCCGGCGTGTTCTGGTACAGGCCGAAAAAGCGGGCATCGGTCGCGGCCGAGGTGATCTCTTCCCGCAGCGGCGCGTTGAATACCGCCTCATGCGCGCGGCCGAGCACCGCTTCCTGCGCGGCGGCATTCTCCAGCACGTAACCTTCGGTCATATGGCCGTGATACTCGATGCGCGGCTGGTGGTTCGACAGGAACGGATCGGCGAGCGCCGCCTCGCGCACGCGCGCCTCGATCTCGGCCTGGATATCGGAGAGCTTCACGCCGGGCAGTACGCCGACCCGAACATTCAGCACCGCCTTCGAGGGCACGCTCGAGGTCCATTCGCCGCCTGAGATTTCGCCGAGATTGACCCTGATCGGATGCGGATGATGCTTGTAGACCGGGTGATCGACCTTGCGCGCGTTCCACTCATCCTCAAGCCGCTTGATGGCCGGCCACAGGCCAAGCGCCTTCTCGATGGCGTTGGCGCCGACATTGTTGAACCCGGCCGATGCATGCTGCGGATCGCCCTCGACATGAACCTTGAACCAGATCAGCCCGACCTCGGCCCGCATCAGCTTCGGCTCGAGCGGCTCCGGCACGAAGGCGCATTCGGCGCGATAGCCGCGTTGCAGGCAGGCGAGCGTGCCGTTGCCGGTGCATTCCTCCTCGACGACCGACTGGAAATGGATCGGCCCCGTCGGCGCGAAACCCGCCGCGCGCACCGCATCGAAGGCGAACAGCGTACCGGCAAGCCCGGATTTCATGTCGCCGGCGCCGCGGCCGTACATCCACTTGCCGTCGATGCGCGGCTCGAAAGGCGGTGTCGTCCAGCGCTGCCAGTCGCCGGTCGGCACGACGTCGATATGGCCGTTGAAGATCAGCGAACGCCCCTTGTGGTTGGCGGGGCGGTAGGTGCCGACGACGTTATAGGCATTCTCGTAAGTCGCATCGACCACGGGCGCGAAGCCCGGCAGGCCCGCGATATCCTCAACCCGAACCTTCCAATGGTCGACCGCCAGCCCGCGCTGCGCCATGGCGCCGGCCATCAGGTCCTGCACGGTGTGCTCGGCCCCGCGCACCGACGGGCAGCGCACCATGGCTTGCGTGAAGCGCACCTGATCGTCGAAGCCGCGATCGACCGCAGCCGTGATCGCGGCGACAATATCCTTATCCAACATGGCCGTTCCCTTTGAAATCAACGCGACGCGAAGCGTTTCCTCAGCACCGGGCCGAGCGTCGTCAGGCCCTTCGGCAGGAACATCACGATCAGGATGATCATCGCGCCATAGACCAGCAGCCGGTACTGATCGAGATCGCGCAGCAGCTCCACCGTGCCGGTCAGGAGCAGCGCGCCGACCAGCGGTCCGCTGAACGTGCTCAGGCCGCCGACCAGCGCCATGGCGATGACCAGGATCATCAGGTCGATGCCAACCGCCGCCGTCGGCGTCAGGATGCTGATATAATGGGCGTAGAACGCGCCGGCGATGCCGACCAGGAAGGCGCTGACCGCGAAGACCAGCAGCTTCTGGCGCGTGAGATTGACGCCGAGGCTTTCAGCCGCGTCCTCGGCATCGCGCATCGCGATGATCGAGAGCCCGGTGCGTGAACGCATCAGCAGCATGATCACCGCGGTCGAGCCGATCAGCAGCAGCAGGATCAGGTAGTAATACGGCACCTTGTCGGCCGGCGAGAACGTGATCTCGCCGAAGAACGGCAACGTGAAACCCTCGAACGGCCGGATGCCCCACAGGCCGAGCTCGCCGCGCGTGATCGTCTGCAGGTTGGAGATGACGATGCGCACGATCTCGGCAAAGCCGAGCGTCACGATCGCCACATGCGACATCGACTTGATCCTGAGGATCGGCAGGCCGATGAACAGGCCGGCGCCGGTCGCGGCCAGCGCGCCGAACCAGATCGTCAGCCACGGGCTCCAGCCCGCCTTGATCGAGAGCAGCGCCGAGACATAGGCGCCGATGCCGAAGAACGCGTGATGGCCGAAGGTCTTCATGCCGCCGAACCCCGCCACGAGGTTCCAGGCGGAGGCGAAGATGCCGAAGATCATCGTCAGGATCAGCACGTGCAGCAGGTAGGAATTGCGCGTGACCAGCGGCACCGCGGCCATCACCAGGATGGCGGCGGCGATCACGAGCCATTGCGACGGCTTCACCGGTTGGAACATGCGTCTCTCCAATCGGTCTGCGGGAATGTGGGCATGGCGAAACTGGTTTTCATGTTGGTTTCTTGCCGAACAGGCCCCATGGCCGCCACCAGATCACGCCGATCATCATGGCGAAGCCGATGACGTCGCGCCATTCCGACGAGGTCAGTTGCACGCCGATCGCCTCGACGACGCCGAGCAGCAGGCCGCCGGCGATCGCGCCGGGGAAGCTGCCGAGCCCGCCGAGGATGACCACGACGAAGCCCTTGAGCAGGATCGGCAGACCGCTCCACGGGTTGATGGCATAGATCGGCGCGAGCATGGCGGCGGCGATCGCACCGAGCGCACCGGCAAGGCCGAAGGTGATGAGATAGATGCGCTCGGCCGGAATGCCGACGACGGCGGCCGCGTCGCGATCCTGCGCCGTGGCGCGGATCGCCCAGCCGAGGCGCGTCTTCTTCAGGATGAAGGTCATCGCCCCGATGGTGACGATGGCGACCACGAAGATCAGCAGGCGCTGCAACGGCAGCCTGATGCTGCCGATCTCGATCACGCCGTTCAGGTAATACGGCACGCTCTCGAACTGCTCGCCGAACATCAGCAGCGCGGCGTTCTGCAGGAAGATCGACAGGCCGAGCGTCGCCGCGATGGTCGAGAACTGCCAGCCTTCCTTGCCCATCAGGTAGTGGATCGTCAGGCGCTGGATCAGCATGCCGAGGATGAAGGTGGCAACGATCGCCACCGGAATGGCGAGATAGGACGGCACGCCGTAGGTGACGGCGAGGAAGAACACGAAATAGCCGCCGAGCATGTAGAACTCGCCATGGGCGAGGTTCAGCACGCGCATCGTGCCGTAGACCAGCGCGAGGCCGCTGCCGATCAGCGCGTACATCGAGCCGATGATCAGGCCGTTGATGATCTGTTCGATGAGAAGGGAAAAGGTCACTGGCGGTTCCCTCTCAGACGCCGAGATAGACGCGGCGGATCACATCGGAATGGATCATCTCGTCTCCCGTGCCCGACAGCACCACGCGCCCGCCCTCGAGCAGATAGCCATGGTTCGACAGGCCGAAGGAAAGCTGCACGTTCTGCTCGTTGAAGATCACCGCGATGCCGTCCTGGTTGATGCGCGTGATGATCTCGCCGATCTGCTTGACGATGCGCGGCGCCAGGCCGAGATAGGGCTCGTCCATCAGGAGCAGGCGCGGCTTCGACATCAGGCTGCGCGCGATCGCCACCATCTGCTGTTCGCCGCCGCTCATCTTGCCGGCGACCTGGTCGCGGCGCTCGGCGAGGATCGGAAACAGGCTCTCGACCCATTCGAGCTGACGGCGCGCATCCTTGCTGACGCTGTGGTGATAGGCGCCGAGCAGCACGTTCTCGCGCACGGTCATCGCCGAGAACAGGCGGCGGCGCTCCAGCACCATCGAGATGCCGAGGCTCACCATCTCATGCGTCGGCACGCGGGTGATGTCGCGTCCCTCGAACATCACCTTGCCCGATTTCGCCGGCGCGAGGCCCATGATCGCCTTGAGCACCGTGCTCTTGCCCGAGCCGTTCGGCCCGAGCACGGCGACGACCTCGCCCTGGCCGACCTGCATGGAGACGTCCCAGAGCACCTGGTAATCGCCGTAAAGGACGTTCAGGCCCTCGATCGTCAGGATTGGGGTATCAGCCATGCCCGTCATCCTCGCCGAGATAGAGTTCGATGACCTCGGGGTGGCGGGCGATCTCGGCCGGCGTACCCTCGGCCATGCGCACGCCCCGGTTCATGAAGATGGCGCGGTCGGCCAGTTCGGTGATGACCCTCATGTTGTGCTCGATGATGATCAGCGTCAGTCCCTCGCCGCGCAGCCGTTTCACGAGATCGATCAGGCCGGGCACGCTCGCCATGTCGACGCCGCCGGTGACCTCGTCGAGCAGCAGCAGCTTCGGCCGCGTCGCCATGGCGCGCGCCATTTCCAGCCGCTTGCGCTGGCCGGTGCTCAAGCCCTTGGCGAGAATGTCGGCGCGCTCGCTCAGGCCCACCATATCGACATAGCGCCGCGCCTCGACGCGCGCCTCGGCCATCGAGCGGTGATGCGCGATGGCGCCGACCATGACGTTCTCGACCACCGTCAATTCGTCGAAAGGCTGCGTGATCTGGAACGTGCGCGCGAGGCCAGCCCGGCAGCGCCGGTCCGGTCTCGCCCTGGTGATCTCATGGCCGTCGAAGGTGATCGTGCCGTGATCGGGCGAATGCACGCCGGCGATGACGTGGAAGGTCGTGGTCTTGCCGGCGCCGTTCGGCCCCATCAGCGCGAGAATTTCGCCGGGTTGCACGGAAAAACTCAGGTTATCGACGGCGACGATGCCCCCGAAAGCCATCGTGATGCCGTCGACCTTCAGCAAAGGCGTCGCAGGCGTCGGATTTTGCATATGGTCGAACCTTACCCGCTGCCACGAGCGTGACAGGCGAAAAGGCGCGCCGGGCCGATCACTCGCCCCGACGCGCCGTTGCTCGTTACTTGGCCGGCTTGAACTCGGCCGTCGCCGCCGTCGAAGGCCAGATCGCGAAGCTCACGCCGTCCTGGATCTGGGCGATCGGCACCGGGAAATAATCCGCGCCGGTCTTCGGCGTGTGGATTTCGGTGTCATAGGCGAACCGGGCGATGACGCACTGGAAATCGGTCTTCTTGAACGCTTCCGACAGCTTGGCGGGTTCGATCGAACCAGCCTTCTTGATGTTGTCGAGCAGCATCGTCATCTGGCAATAGCCCTGGGCGTGATCGCCATTGCCTTCGACCTTGGCTTCCTTCTTGAACATTTCGGCGAAGGCCTTGTGCTTCGGGTTGTGCACGGGGTCGAAGAACAGCGGCGTCCACAGCAGGCCATTGGCGGCGGCCCCCGCACCCTTCAGGAATTCCGGGCGGATCGGGTAGTACACCGCCTCATGCAGCGACTTGAGCCCCTGCTCCTTGATCTGCTTGACGAGCGCGATACCGGAATTGACCGAGGTGAAGATCGAGATCAGCACGTCGGGCTCGTCGGCGCGCAGCTTGGAGAGCTGCGGGTAGAAGTCCGCGTAGCCGAGCGGCACCGTCTCGTTCGACGTCACCGTCCAGCCGGCCTTCTTGAACAGCGGCGCGGTATATTCGGCGTTCGACTTGCCGTAATCGGTATCCTCGACGATGAAGGCGACCTTCTTGTTGCCTTCCTTGACCACGCCCTTCTTGATCAGGTCCTGGACCGAGTCGAACAGCGCGGCGGCATAAGCATCGCTGTTGAAGCTCGCCTTCCAGAAATTGGCGAAGCGAGCCGGGTCGCTCTTGATCTTCTTGGCGATCTCGATCGAGACCGGCTGGCCGCTCATCATGAACTTGCCGAAGCTGGGCGCGACTTCCATCAGCGCCAGCGTGACCGAACTCGCGATCGTATCACCGACCAGGATATCGACATTGTCGCGGGTCAGCAGCTTCTGCGCCGCGCTGACGCCGACTTCCGGACGCGAGGCGCTGTCCTCGAAGATCAGCTTGACCTTGGACTTTTCGCCACCGATCTCGATGCCACCGGCCTTGTTGACCTGCTCGGCCGCCACTTCATAGGCCTGCCGCATCGAAATGCCGGAATTCGCCGCCGGGCCGCTCAGAGGCCCGATCACGCCGATGGTGATATCGCGCGCCGAAGCGGTCCCCGCCATGCTCGCGGCGGCCGCCCCGACGAGCGTCGCTGCAAACGCATAACGGAGAACCTTGCCTTTTATTGCCATGATGTTTCCCCCTGTTCCTGACTTGCATCGTTGATTGCCGCCACGCGACGGCGGCATTGCTATGCTGGCTCGGCCAGCGGCTCGGTCCCACACCAGTCAGCGATAAACAGCGTCATGGCTTTGGTGATGTTCTTGACCGACGACAGGCTGACGCATTCGTCGAAACCATGGATGTTTCTGGAAATCGGCCCATAACACAAGGACGGAATCTGATCGTACAGCGCATAGACCCGCGTATCGAGGTAGGCCGGTGTCATGAATGTCTCGAGCGGCGCCTTGAAAACCGCCTCATGCGCCTGGCCCAGCACCGCCTCCGCATCCGATCCGGGCTCCAGCACCGAACCTTCGGCGTGGAAGCCGTTGAAGGTGATGCGCGGCGCGTTGTTGGAAAAATACGAGTCGTTGCGGGCGAAACCTTCGATCGTCTCGCGAATTTCCCTGGCGGCATCGGCGGCGCGCACGCCGGGATAGATCGCGATGCGGCAATCGAACACGCACCAGCACGGCACCGATGACGCCCAGTCGCCGCCCTCGATCTTGCCGATGTTCAGGTTGATCGGGTGCGGGTCGTTCTCGAAATACGGGTGCTGGGTCTTGCGCGTGTTCCACTCCGCCTCGAGCTTGCGCAACTCGCCAATCACCCGATAGGCGGCGTCGATCGCGTTGGCGCCCTCGCCCATCTCGCGCACATGCACCGGCACGCCGCGCACCTCGACCTGGAACCAGATCACGCCGGCATTGGCGCGCACCAGCTTGTTGTCCTCGGGCTCCGGGATCAGCACCGCATCGGCCTTGTAGCCGCGCAGATGCGTCATCAGCGCGCCGTTGCCGGTCGATTCTTCCTCGACGACCGACTGCACGTAGACCGTCGCCGCCGGCTGCAGGCCGAGACGGCGCAGCGCATCGAGCGCGAAGACGTTGGCGGCAGCGCCCGCCTTCATGTCGCCCGCGCCGCGGCCATACATCCAGTCGCCATCGATCTCGCCGCCATAGGGCTTGTGCTGCCACATCGCCGTGGGGCCCGGCGGCACCACGTCGAGATGCGATTGTAGGATCAGCGAGCGTCCGGTTTCCTTGCGCGGATGGTGGATGGCCACGACGATCGGTGCCTTCGAATGATATTCCGACCATGGCGAGCCGCCGGGATGGGCTTCGATCGCCGCCTGGTCCATGGCGAAACGGTCCATGACGTAGCCGCGCCGGCTCAACTCGCGATAGGTGAAATCCTGCACGGCATGCTCGGCGCCGCGCACCGAGGAGAACGACACCAGCTTGCGGGTATAGGCGATCTGGTCGTCGAACCCCTTCTCCACCGAATCGATGATGGCATTGCGTAATTCGGGCGCCAGCGCCATGGCATTCCTCTTTCCAGTAGCAGGTTCCGTTGGCCCTCCATCGGACTCGGCCTGCCTTCACTACTGCAATAGGCAAAGTTCTTTGCTTCCGTGTCAAGCTATGACATCGTGTGTCATCAGATGACACAACCAAGGAGATCGCGGTGGAAGCGAAGGCTGGGCTGCCCAAGGTGCGCGCGGTGGAACGGGCCATGGCGATCCTGCGCGCCTTCGGCCCTGCGGCGTCGCGGCTGTCGCTTGCCGAACTGACGCGGCACACCGGCCTCGACAAGGGCACGACGCGGCGGCTACTGCAGACGCTCGCCGCCGCCGAATTCATCGAATTCGACGATGCCAGCAAGACCTACGCGCTCGGGCCGGGCATTCTGCTGCTCGTACCGGGCGTGCGCTACGGCAGCGATCTGCGCGACATCGCAGCGCCGATTCTCGCCCGCCTTTCCCAACAAACGGCGGCGACCTCGTTCATCTGGACGTATTTTCGCGGCTTCGCCCTGTGCCTGGACCGGATCAAGGCGCCCGATCTCCATATCGATACGCCGTGGTCCGCCATCGGCACGCAAATCTCGATGAACTGTGCCGGCGGCCCGCGCGTGCTGCTGGCCTATCTCGCGCCGGAAGATCGCGCTCATGTGCTGAGCGGTCCGCTGCCGCGCCACACCGTGCATACGGTAACCGACCCCGCCGCCCTCGAAGCCGCCGCCGCCATCACTCGGCAACGCGGCTGGGAATTCGCCGTGGACGATTATATCCTCGGCCTGTCCGGCCTCGGCGTTCCTGTCTTCGATCAGGCCGGCGCGCTCATCGCCAGCATCAGCATCACCACCTTGACCCCGCAATTCGCCATGCAGGACGGCAAGCCGTGCGATCTTCCGCCCATGCTGGAAGCCGCCGCCGAAATCGGCGCGCGCCTCAGGGCCTGACCTAAGCATGTTCCAACGTGAGATGGCGCGAGCGTACATCTTCGGCCTCAGCCAGTTCCGCGCTGCTTCAACCTTTTTCGGCTGAGACCGGCGAACCAGAGACGCATACCGGCGGGAATCCGCCTTATGGGTATGTCACTTAGCGCGAGACGGCTGAATTCGCGTGAAAAATGGAGCGGGTGAAGGGAATCGAACCCTCGTATTCAGCTTGGAAGGCTGCTGCTCTACCATTGAGCTACACCCGCGTCCGGCGCAGGATAGCCGGCCCTGCGTCGCGGGGGAAGTAGACGAGCCGGGCTGGCGTTGCAACGATAATTGCAAGCCGCAGCCTCACGCTCAGCGCGTCCAACCCGTTCCCTGCCCTCCGTGCATGGCAGCCCCGCCTTTTGCCGCACTGCAACATCGCGCGGATTTTGCTATGATTGCCCCAGTTTGAACGGGGAGGATGAATCCGTGTCGGAATCCTGGAGCACGAAATATGGCGGCCGCCGCGTCAAGCAGGCTCCGCCGACCATTGCCGAAGCGCTGATCGCGGCTGCCTGCATGAACGACGATCCCGAGCAGCAGATCGAGATTGCCGCGGCGCTGCTCGATGTCGACAAGGACGAGGTCCGCAAGGCCGCCGCCCGCGAGGAAAAGCGCGCCCAGCGCACGCTGAGCATCCTCAGCACGCCGCGCCGGAGCGCGCCGGCCCGCGCCGTGGTCGTCGAATACCGCACGCCGCGCCGCTTCGCCATGCGTTGAGGCCGGGCGGCCCGCCGATCGCGATCGCGGAACCTCGACCCCTGTTTTGCGTTGTGCCCTGACCGAGCGTCGCTCCGGAACGGTCGGACACGGAACAGGGGATAGAATATGGAACACGTTCAAGTGGGTTGGGTCGCCGCCATCATCATTGGCGGGCTGGCCGGCTGGTTCGCCGAAATGTTCATGGGCGGCAATCAGGGCCTCCTGATGAACATCATCCTCGGCATTGTCGGCGCCATCATCGCCAACGCGCTGCTCGGCGTCTTCGGCATCGTGCTCGGCGGCTGGATCGGCTACCTGATCGCCGGCTTCGTCGGCGCCTGCATCCTGATCGCGGTGGGGCGTGCCATCCGCCGATGAGCGCAACAGCAAGCGGCGGACACGACCCCGCCGCTTCGCCTGCGCGCAGAACTCATGATCGCTTGCCGTTACCCTTGGCCGAGGCGACACGCCACCTTCCGCCCACGCGGATGATCATGGCCGCCCTAACCTGACGAGTCGCGCGATCAGCTCGATGGGAAGATGAAAAACCCGTCGCGCTCGACGCCGGCGAGAATCGCATTGGCGTTGTCGCCCACCTTCGGGCCGTCGCCGGCGCGGATATTCACGGTGCCGGCAGACACCCATGGCGCGAATTTTTCCGGCAGATTGGCGCCGGAAGGATCAATGGTAAAGCCGATCTTCTTCTTGTTCGATGCCGGCTTGAAACGATGCAACCTCATTCGTGACCTCTTTCCGTCGGCCAAGCCATATAGGGGATGACGCGCGAGTGCCAGCCGATTCTTGCCGCAGCGCAATGTAGCCCTTGATTCACCGGCCCGGCGCAGGCATGACTGGGACATCGGGCTCCGCCTGCAACGGCCAGACAGCACGCCGCGCGCCATGCGAGCAAAACCGATCCGTTGCCGGATTATCCCTCCCCGAGGCCGGCTGCATCAAGGCCGCCGGCCGCAACCGCGTCAAAAGGCCCGGCCCCTGCAGGACGGGAAAGCGTCAGCTCATGCGAAATCTTGCCGTGCTTGCTTTGTTGGCGCTGACCGGTTGCATCCCGGAGCATGTTCTGGATGCCGATTGGTGCCGATCGATGCAGGCCGCGTCGGTGAGCGCCGATCAGCGCGGAAAGAGCAACCTGTCCCGCGCCATGACGCTCCATCACTGCGACGCCAAGCTCGCGCATGACGAGGCGAGGCGCGGCGAACACCGGTAATGCTGGTGTCCGCGCCATCGACAGCGTCAATGCATGAAAATCGGATGGTGGGGGAAGTAGGACTCGAACCTACGAAGGCATAGCCAGCGGATTTACAGTCCGCCCCCTTTGCCGCTCGGGACATTCCCCCGTGCCACCGCGAACGGCCGCGCTGGCCGATCGAGGGCCGCTTTATGAGGACGGCGCCCGGCCCTGTCAACCGTCAAACCGCGACCGGCGCGCGCGCCGTTGCCGTTTGCCATCGCGGGCGGCGCGTGAGAGTGTCCGGCCAACCTCAGCACCGCAAGCGCAGCACCATGTCAGACCCCCGCAGCCATCGTCCCAACAGCCGCCCGCATCCCGGCAAAACCCGGCGCTGGGAGCGCGGCCCATCGCCGCGCAAGCCCGAACCCGGCAAGCGCGACGACGGGCTGAACGTGCTCTACGGCATCCACGCCGTGCGCGAGGCGCTGGCCAACCCGCGCCGTCGCGTGGTGCGCCTCATCGCCACCGAGAACGGCGCGCTGCGCCTTGCCGAGGCCGGCCCGCTGCCGCTCGAGCCGACCATCGTCAAGCCGGACGATATCGGCCGCCAGCTCGCCGCCGATGCCGTGCATCAGGGCGTCCTGCTGCTCGCCGAGCCGCTTGAGCCGATCGGCCTCGAGGAGATTGCCGATGACGCGCTCGTCCTGGCGCTCGATCAGATCACCGATCCGCATAATGTCGGTGCCATCGTGCGCACCGCCGCCGCGTTCGGCGTCAGCGCCATCATCGCCACCGAGCGCCACAGCCCGGAGGCAACCGGCGTGCTCGCCAAGGCTGCCTCCGGCGGGCTTGAGCACGTGCCGTTCTGCACCGTGAAAAACCTCGGCAATACGCTCGGCCTCCTCGCCGGGCGCGGCTTCCAATGCCTTGGCCTCGATTCGGACGCCCCCGCCCCGATCGGTGCCGTCGCCATGCGCCGTCCGCTGGTGCTGGTGCTCGGCGCCGAGGGCAAGGGCCTGCGGCAGCGCACGCGCAGCCTGTGCGACACCGTGGTGCGCCTCGACATGCCGGGTGCCATCCGCAGCCTGAATGTCTCGAACGCGGCGGCAATCGCGCTTTATGCCGTCACGAGCGCACTGGACGTGCCAAGCTAGCCGCGCGGCACCTTGACCACGAACACGCGTGGCGGCTCGCCAAACGAAGATCCCGACACCTGACGGATGCCGGCCGGGCGAAATGCCTTGGTGCCGGAAAGCTGGCGGAACTGGCGCGCGGTCCCGTGCCGGCCGCTCACCTCGACTTTGTAGATCGCCGCGCGGGCAAAAGGCGTCTGCGTTGCGTTGCCGCTGCTCACCATGCCCGACAGGCGGTGATGGCGGTGACCACGCCAACCGCTGCGATACCAGCCGCCGCCATGGCCGACGCGGCCATTGAAGCCATGCGCGGCGATGCCGGGCGAATTCGGGCCGTATCCTGCCGCGCCGTGGGCGGCGATGCCGGAGCCATGGCCGCCAGAGCCATGCCCGGCCGGACCGGCGAGCGCGGCGCCAGCGAAGAACGGCAATCCGACGAACAGGACGGCCGGGAGGAGGAGCGATGTTCGCGCCATGGGCGAAATCTCCTGAAACGCACGAGGCGGCCTCCCCGTATGCGCCAAACGTAACCATCGCCGGCGGATTTTTCCAGCCACCATCGCCTGATGACCGCCCGCTTGTCTCGCAGCCGCCCCCTTGCTACAGACACGCGCTGGCGCGCCGGCATAGCTCAGCGGTAGAGCAGCGGTTTTGTAAACCGAAGGTCGGGAGTTCAATCCTCTCTGCCGGCACCAGCAAAATCAAATAGTTAACTCGGAACGCGAAATCAAAATCTCAGCCCGCCTGGGCCTCGCGACGCGCGCGCCGCCGCCGTTAACCGAAAACACAAGGGTTTGACCGCTATTCTTAGGCGGCGGCTGCGTCTTGCCGCGCGTACCCGAGAAGCAGGAATGCGTTTTCCACCGTCGTTCCCGGATCTTTCGATCCTCGTCATCGATCGCAGCGCCAATGTGCGCCGCATCCTGACCGAGATTCTCGCTCAGGTGAATCTGCGCCGCATTGTCGAGGCGACCGATGCCGCCGCCGGCACCACGCTGTTCTTCGACAAGCAGCCGAACATCGTCTTCCTCGATTGGGACCTGCCGAAGGGCGGCGCCGCCAATTGCCTGGGCTCGATCCGCTCCTCGAAGAGCTGGATCGTCGGGCGCGCGCCGGTCATCGTCACCATGGAGCGCCCGACGCTCGGCGCGGTCATCAAGGCCGAGCAGACCGGCGCCAACGAGGTGCTGGCCAAACCGTTCTCGCCCAAGGTGGTCTGGCAGCATCTGTTCGGCGTCATCAATATCTCGAGAAAATTCCAGAACACAGACGGGATGCAAATGCCTGCTCCCCGCGTCGTCAAAGGAAACGATATTTAGCAATACGTTGAATATTACCATGTTGCGGCTTCCCGTTCCGCAACGTCAAGCAAAAGCCGAGGCCACGGCCGGAATCCTAACCGGCATTAACCGCCGGTTTACCATTTTGGCCACATCGTGAAGCGGGAAATCGGGGACCATCCATCGTGCGCATATCCGTTGCCCTTCCCTCGACCCTCGGCAGGGTCGAGGCCGTCGCGTTTCGCGGCCAGCTTCTGGTCGCCTTCGACCAGAAGGAAAGCGTCGTGATCGACTGCGCGCAGGCGGGCAACCTGCCCGCGCTGTGGGTCCAGCTCCTGTGTTCCGCCGCCGCGAGCGCGCAGGCGCGGACGCTTTCAGTGATCCTCAAGGGAATATCCGAACAGTGCCGCGCCTCTTTCACCGGCCTCGGCATCGATCTGGCGGCCAGCGCCCTCGTCCTGGAGTGAAACCCATGCGCATTCTGGCGATCGACGACACCAAGACCCTGCTCAACCTGCTCTGCATGACGCTGCGCGACGCCGGCCACGAGGTCGCTGAAGCCGTCAACGGCGAAGAGGGCTTGCAGCGTTTCGAGGATTTCCGGCCCGATCTCGTCATCACGGACCTGAACATGCCGGTGATGGACGGCATCGAGTTCACGCGCTCGTGCCGCGCCCGGCCAAGCGGCCAGAACACCCCGATCATCGTGCTCACCACCGAGAACGGCACCGAGATCAAGGCCGAGGGCCGCCGCGCCGGCGCGAGCGCCTGGGTCGTCAAGCCGTTCGAGCCGGCCACCTTGCTGAGCCTGATCACGCGTTACCAGAACTGAGGCATGGCATGGACCCGCTTGCGGAGCTGAAACAGACCTTCTTCCAGGAATGCGACGAGCTTCTCGGCGCCCTCGAGCAGCGCCTGCAGGTCCTCGAGGAAGGCGGCACCGACCCGGAGGATGTCAATGCCGCGTTCCGGGCCATCCATTCGATCAAGGGCGGCGCCGGCGCGTTCGGCTGCACGGAACTGGTGCATTTCGCGCATGCCTTCGAGGCGGCGCTCGATCTCGTGCGCTCGGAGAAGGTGTCCTGCGCCGATGCGCCCTGGGTGCTGTTCCTGCGCTGCTCGGATGCCGTCGCCGATCTCGTCGGCGCAGCAAGACGCAGCGAGCCGGCCGATCCGCGCAAGGACCTGATCGAAGCGCTCGAGCAGGTCGGCAAGGAGCCGCCGGCATCTGCCGCCGAACCTGAGGAAGCGCCATCGCTCGGCATGATCGCAGCGCTTGATCAGTTGCTGGCCCAGGTCGAGGACAAGGCCGGCCCTGCCGCCGCCCCGGCCCCGGCCGACGATGCCGCCTGGGATTTGCCGGAGGATCCCGATAACGGCGCGCCGCTGCTCCGCATCGACCTGCTGCCCGGCACGGGCCTGTTCCGGCGCGTCATCGAGCCGCGTGCGCTGATCGAGGGGCTGGCGCCGGACCGTGTCGTCTCGCTCGCCTGCGATCTCTCGCATCTGCCTGCGCTCGAAGCGCTCGATGTCGGCGAATGCCACATGCGCTTCGAGATCGTGCTGCAAAGCAGGCTCAGCCCCGAGCAGGTTTCCGCCAAGCTCGAAATGTCGCTGGCGCCGGACGAATTTTCGGTCACGCTGGCGGAGCCGGGCGAAGCCCCTGCAGCGGAGGTCGTGCAGCCGGCAGCGCCCGTCCTCACCGTGATCGGCGAGCGCGCGCCCGAGGCGCTTGTCCCGCAGACGAATGCGCGGGAAGCACCCACCCCGGCAGCCCCTGCCCTGCATCATCCAGCAGCCGGCAGGCCCGGCGCCGGCGCGCGCCCCAATGTCAGCGTCCGCGTCGATCTCGACCGTATCGACCGGCTGATGAACCTCGTCGGCGAGATCGTCATCACGCAATCGATGCTGATGGAACGGATGCGCGGCCTGCCCTTCGAGATTTCCGCCCATACCACCGAGGGCCTGCTGACCCTGTCGCGCCAGACGCGCGAATTGCAGGAGCATGTCATGGCGGTGCGCGCCCAGCCGGTGAAGACGGTGTTCCAGCGCATGCCCCGGCTGGTGCGGGAACTGGCCCAGACGCTCGGCAAGGAAGTCCGCCTCATCCTGAACGGCGAGAATACCGAGGTCGACAAGACCATCATCGAGGAACTGGCCGACCCGCTGACCCACATGATCCGCAACTCGATGGATCACGGCCTGGAGACGCCGGACGAGCGCCGCGCCGCCGGCAAGCCCGCCGAGGGGACGATCCAGCTTGGCGCCGAGCACCGCGCTGGCCGCATCGTCATCTCGGTCTCGGATGACGGGCGCGGCATCAACCGCGAGAAGCTGCTCGACAAGGCGCGCCGCACCGGCGTCATCGATCCCGACGCCAAGCCCTCGCCGCAGGAAATCGACGAGTTGATCTTCGCCGCCGGCCTCTCCACCGCGGCGGCGGTCACCGATGTCTCCGGGCGCGGCGTCGGCATGGACGTGGTGCGCCGCAATGTCGAGACGCTCGGCGGCCGCATCACGGTGGATTCCGAGCCCGGCCGTGGCTGCCGCTTCACGCTCGCCCTGCCGCTGACGCTCGCCGTGGTCGACGGCATGGTGGTGCGCTCGGCCAACGAGCGCTTCGTGGTGCCGATCACCAGCATCGTCGAGACGCAGCATCTGGCGAGCACGCCGCTCGAACACCTCACCTTCGGCCACGAAGTGCTGCGCTGGCGCGGCGAGATCACGCCGCTTTACCGGCTCGGCCGCCTGATGCGCGGCAGTTCGGACAGCGACGAGACCATCATCATCATCGCCGAGACCGAGCGCGGCCAGCCGGTCGGCATCGCGGTCGACGAGATCATCGGCCAGCAGCAGGTCGTGGTGAAAAGCCTCGAGACCAATTACGGCGCCGTCGCCGGCGCCTCCGCCGCCACCATTCTCGGCGACGGCATGGTCGCCCTGATCCTCGATATCGACGCGATGCTGCGCATTGCCGCCCAGCCCCGTGCCCTCCCCGAATTGAAACTGGCAGGTTGATCATGACGCTTCAGCTCAGCGAACAGAACCGGCAGGCTCCGGCCGCCACCGAACCGGCGCTGCGCCGCATCGTCACCTTCAAGGTCGGCGAACGCACCTTCGGCATCGATGTCGGCATGGTGCGCGAGATCAAGGGCTGGCAGGCGACGACGCCGCTGCCGCACGCGGCCCCCCATGTGCGCGGCGTGCTCAACCTGCGCGGCGTGATCCTCGCCGTGTACGACCTGCGCACCAGCATCGGCATGGGCGTGACCGAAGCGACGGCGAACCATGTCATCGTCGTCGTCAACATGGCGGAAAAGACCGCCGGCCTGCTCGTCGATTCGGTGTCCGACATTGTCGATGTCCAGACCAGCGCCGTGCGTGACGCGCCCGATGTCGAGCGCGACGAATACGGGCTGATCGAGGGGCTGGTGCTGCTCGACGACGAGATTGTCGCGCTGCTCGACATCTCGGCGGTCATTCGCGCCGGTGAGGTTAGCCCGGCCAATGGCCAGCCGCTGCGTTCTTGAGGCAAGCGTTCCAACCCCGCAAGCACGGATGAGCGGCAAGACATGAGCGGCATGACCGGACCCTTTTCAAGGCTGGCGACACGCACGGCGCTGCTTTGCGCCGGCTCCGCCTGCCTTGCCGCCGGTGCTGTCGGCGCGGGCATCGCCTATGCGTTGCCGGGAGAGACTGTGCGTGCGCTCAGCCCGACATTGCTGCCGACAGGGCTGGCGGCAATCGCCGCAGCGGCGCTGGGCGGCTGGCTCTGCGGCCGCATGACGGGCAAGCGCATTGCCCGGCTTGGCGATGCCGTCGCGCAGCCGGTCACGGGCGCGACGGTTGCTCTACCGGATATGGCGCGGGCCGGCGAGATCGGCGATCTGGCGCGCGCGCTCGGGCTCGCCATGGAGGCCGCGCACCAAGCGCAACGCATCCGCGCCGCGCTCGACGGCTCGCGCACCATGATGATGGTCGCCGATACGCAGGACGACATCGTCCATGTCAGCCCGGCCCTGCTGAAATTCTTCGCCGAGGCGCAGGAGGATTTCCGCGCCGCCTATCCGGGCTTTTCGGCCAGGGACGTGCTCGCCAGCGTGATGGAGACGCTGCGCCGCGACACGCCCGCCGCAGGCGAACGCTCATTTTGCCTGACGATCGGCCGCCGCACCGTGCTCCTGGCCATGAGCCCGGCCTGCTCCGCTGAAGGCGAGGCGCTCGGCACCGCAATCGCCTGGACGGAATTGACCGATGAGGTCAGCGCCACCGCCGAGATCGCTGAAATTGTTGAGGCAACCGTCGCCGGCGATTTTTCGCGCCGCATCGCGCTCGACGGCAAAAGCGAGGCGACGCGCGCCATCGCCACCGGCTTCAACCGCATCAACGACACGCTGGAACAGGCCATTGACGCGTTCGGCGTCGCGCTCGCCGGCATCGCCGGCGGCGACCTGACGCAGCGCGTCGCCGGCGATTACCAAGGCGGCCTCGCCAGCCTGCGCGACAGCCTCAATGACAGTTTGGTGCGCCTGTCGCACACCTTGTCCGCCATCCAGGCGACCGCAGCCCATGTCGGCGCGACGGCGACGGACATCCATGCCGGGGCCGGCGATCTCGCCAAGCGCACCGAGGAAACCGCCGCCAGCCTCGAGCAGACCGCCGCGACGACGGAGGAACTCGCCGCCTCCGTCAAGCAGAGCGCCGCGCGCTCCAAGGAAGCCTCGTCGCTCGCCAGCGTCGCCATGACCGCCGCCGGCGACGGCCAGAGCGTCGTCGGCGATGCGGTCGCCGCCATCGAGCGCATCGAGAAATCATCGAGCCGCATCGCCGAGATCATTTCCGTCATCGACGATATCGCCTTCCAGACCAACCTGCTGGCGCTGAACGCGGCGGTCGAGGCGGCGCGCGCCGGCGATGCCGGCAAGGGTTTCGCGGTCGTCGCCTCCGAGGTGCGCGCGCTGGCGCAGCGCTCGAGCCAGGCCGCCAAGGACATCAAGGGCCTGATCCTGACCTCGCGCGAGCAGGTCGGCGACGGCGTCAAGCTGGTGCGCGGCACCGGCGAGGCGCTCGGCCGCATCGTCGGCGCGGCGCGCAGCGTCGCCGAGACGGTCGTCGAGATGTCGTCCGCCGCATCGGAACAGGCCAACGGTATCGAGGAGATGAGCCAGACCGTCGCGCATATGGACGGCATCACCCAGCAGAATGCCGCGCTGGCCGACGAAAGCGCGGCCTCCGCCTCGCAGCTTCTCGCCGATATCGATCACCTGAAGGCGCTGGCTTCGGCGTTTCGCGCCGGCGAAACGACAGCACCCGCCGCCCGACCGGCCGCCGCCGTGCGGCCCACCCCGCCTGCCCGCCCCGTTGCCCGCCCGGCCCCAGCCGCGACATCGGAGCCTGACAGGTTGCGCCGCGCGGTGGCTGATGCCTTCACCCGGCCGGGCGTAACGCCGCGCCCGGCGACGCCAAGGGCCGCTCCCGCAGTTGCTCCCATCGCCCCCTCGGCGCGGCCGCGCACCGCCAACGGGCAGACCCATGACCAGGATTGGGCGGAGTTCTAGGGACACGTGCTTTGAACGCTTTCGCCGCCCAACAAATCAACGATACCACGCTGACCCGCGACGATCTCGGCTTCATCGCCCAGATCGTCTACGAGCATGCCGGCATCGTCATCCGCGAGCATAAGGAGGCGATGGCGCGCGGCCGGCTGTCGCGCCGCGTCAAGGCGCTCGGCATGAGCTCGATCGCCGAATATTGCGCCTTCCTGCGCGGGCCGGACGCCGCCGCCGAAATCCCCGACCTGATCAACGCGCTCACCACCAACCACACCGCGTTCTTCCGCGAGCGCCATCATTTCGATCACCTGCGCCGCGAGGCCCTGCCCGCGCTGCTGCGGCCGGGCGGCCTGCGCAACGGCCGCATCCGCATCTGGTCGGCCGCCTGCTCCTCGGGCGAGGAGCCCTACAGCATCGCGGCCATCGTGCGCGACGTGCTCGGCGACCGGCCGGGCCTCGACCTGCGCATCCTCGCCACCGATATCGATACCGATATCCTGGCGCGCGCCCGCGCCGGCAGCTACAGCCGCGACATCGTCGAGCGCATGCCGCCCGACCTCAAGCCGCTGCTGCTGCACGAGGCCTCGCGCAACGGCGACGATTGCACGGTGAGCCCGCGCCTGAAGCAGTTCATCACCTTCAACCACCTGAACCTGATCGAGCGCTGGCCGATGCGCGGCGCATTCGACGTGATCTTCTGCCGCAACGTCTTCATCTATTTCGACAGCCGCACCAAGGCCGGCATCCTCGATCATTTCGTCGAACTGATGCATGTCGGCGGCTGGCTCTATCTCGGCCATTCGGAATCGCTGTCGCAGCCCCATCCGCGGCTGCGCCTGATAGGCCGCACCATCTACGAGAAGACGAAATGAGCGCGGAGCCGAGTTCGAGGCGTTATTTCGATCCGCGTTTCGATGCGGATATCATCACCGTGCCGCCGGGCGGCCACGCCATCACCGCCGCGCCCAGGGAAATCCTGGCGACGGTGCTCGGCTCCTGCGTCTCGGTGTGCATGCGCGATCCGCAGGTCGGCGTCGGCGGCATCAACCATTTCCTGCTGCCGCTCAACACCGAGGCGACGGTCGCCGACCCGCTGCACGCCGCCGAGCGCTATGGCGACACCGCCATGGAAATCCTCATCAACGGCCTGTTCAAGCAGGGCGCGCGCCGGGGTCATCTCGAGGCCAAGGTCGTCGGCGGCGGCCGGGTCCTGCCCGGCAAGTCGGCGCTGATGATCGGCGATGGCAACGTGTCCTTCGTGCTCGGCTTCCTCAAACGCGAGAACATCCCGATCGTCTCGAAGGATGTCGGCGGCACCCAGTCGCGCCGCCTGCATTACCAGCCGGCCACCGGCCGCGCCTGGGTGCGGCACCTCGAAACCGCCTCGACGCGCGACAATAACCGCGACGAGCTTGCCTATCTCGATCGGCTCCAGACCAAGCCGATCGCCGGCGGCGTGGAGATTTTCTGACGATGACGGGCACCCCGAGCCGCGTCCTGATCGTGGACGATTCGAAGCTGATGCAAAGCCTGATGACGCATATCGTCAACAGCGCCGAGGGTTTCGTGGTCGCCGGCGTCGCCGGCAGCGCCGAGGAAGGCTGGGATGCGGTCGGCGCGCTCCAGCCCGACCTGATCACCCTCGATCTCGAATTGCCCGGCCGCCACGGCCTGAAACTGCTCGCCCGCGTGATGCGCGAATGCCCGCTGCCGGTGCTGATCGTCTCGGCCTTCGGCGGGCCTGGCGCCGAAAACACCATTCGCGCGCTGGAACTCGGCGCAACCGACTTCATCGAGAAGCCGGACGGCGAGGCCAACACATTCGAACATTTCAACGCCGTCCTGACGGCGGCGCTGAAGCGCGCCGCCAACAGCCGTCGCGGCGCAGCGCCTGCTCCCGTGCCTGAGCCGGCGCCTGCTCCGGCGCCGCGCAGCCCGGCGCCGCCGGCGCTGCGGCGCATGCCGCTGATCGCCATCGGCGCCTCGACCGGCGGCGTGCCGGCCATCCAGCGCGTGATGCAGGACCTCGCGCCCTATCGCCTGCCGATGGTCGTGGTGCAGCATATGCCGCCCGGCTATACGGCGAAGCTCGCCAACCGCCTTGCCGCGCTCACCGGCCTGCATGTGCAGGAGGCCGCCGGCGGCGAGAAGATCCAGCCCGGCTACGCCTTTGTCGCCCCCGGCGGCCCGCAGCACCTCCATGTCGACAACCAGCGCGGCGAGCTGGTCACCCGGCTCAGGCCCGGCCCGCTCGTCAGCGGCCATTCTCCCTCGGTCGACGAGATGTTCCGCTCGGTCGCCAAGGCGGCCGGCGGCAACGCCATCGGCGTATTGCTGACCGGCATGGGCCGCGACGGTGCGGAAGGCCTGCTCGCCATGCACCAGGCCGGCGCGCCGACCGTCACGCAGAGTGCCGAGACATGTGTCGTTAACGGTATGCCGAGAGCGGCACGGGAATTGGGTGCCAGCAAGCATGATATGGGGTTGGATCAGATCGGTGCCGGCATTATTGCCCTGATTAGCGAACATTCGCGCCATGCGGCGCCCTGAGGCAGGCTTATGAAACCGAGGAAAGACATGCGGGTCCTGGTCGTCGACGACCAAAAGAGCATGCGGGGGCTCGCGACCTATTACCTGAAGCAGATCGAGTTCGAGGAGATCGACGAGGCCGAAAGCGCCCGCGACGCGCTGATGCAGATGCAGAAGAAGCGCTACGATCTGCTGCTGCTCGACTGGAACATGGAGGGCATGAGCGGCATCGACCTGCTCAAGGCGATCCGCAGCATCCCGGAACTCAACAAGATCAAGATCATCATGGCGACCTCGGAGCGCTCGGTCGACAAGGTCGACGAGGCCAAGAGCCACGGCGCCGACCATTACGTGGTCAAGCCCTACGAACTGCGCGACCTCGAAATGCGCATCGCCAAGGTGTTCGAGAGCTAAAGAGGCGGCTTGGCAGGAGGCGGGATCGGCGCCTCCTGGTGCATGCTTCGACAAGCTCGGGCCATGAGAACTGAGTTTTTGGGCCGTCCGTCCTACCTTGTATCCTTCCTCTCCCACCTCATCCTGAGCCTGTCGAAGGATGGTCCAGCCCAGCGCCAGACCCACCATGTTTCGACAGGCTCAACATGAGGTCGCGAGATGAGACCTCGACCAAAATGCGCCCCAGATAAATTCGCGCTGGACGGCGAGCCCGGCTTCCGTGCAGGCTCCGTCGGGCGCGTTCGGCCTGTTGGCATATCCCGTGGAGAGCATGATTGACCGGCTTCCTGCCGCCGAATCCGAAACTGGCCTTCGTGGCGAGCCAGGCACCGGAAGCACAACTCGCGCTCGAACGCCTCGTGCGCTTTTACGGCCAGACACCGGTCGAGGAGGCGGATGTCGTCGTGGCGCTCGGCGGCGACGGCCTGATGCTCCAGACCATGCACATGATGCTCGGGGCCGCCAAGCCGATCTACGGCATGAATCGCGGCTCGGTCGGCTTCCTGCTCAACGAGTTCCGTGAGCAGGACCTTTATGTCCGCATCGAGGAAGCCGAGCGCTCCGTCGTGCATCCCCTCACCATGCGCGCCGTCGATATCCACGGCGTCACGCATAAGGCGCCGGCGATCAACGAGGTCTCGCTGCTGCGCCAGACCGCGCAGGCCGCCAAGCTGTCGATCTCCGTCGACGGCATGATGCGGCTGGAGGAACTGAGCGCCGACGGCGTGCTGGTCTCCACCGCCGTCGGCTCGACCGCCTATAATTTCTCGGCCAACGGCCCGATCCTGCCGCTGAAGGCGCCGCTGCTCGCCCTGACGCCGATCTCCGCCTTCCGGCCCCGGCGCTGGCGCGGCGCGCTGCTGCCCGACAACGCGCGCGTCACCATCGCCGTGCTCGAGGCGGAAAAGCGCCCGGTCCATGCCGTCGCCGACCATATCGAGTTCCGCCACATCTCGGAGGTCAATATCGAGATGGATTACGGCGTCGATCTGGTCCTGCTGCACGACCACGGCCACGGGCTCGAGGAGCGTATTCTGCGCGAGCAGTTCGGGTATTGACGCTAACTTATCTCCCTTCTCCCGCGCGCGGGAGAAGGTCCCGGCAGGGGGATGAGGGGCCTGCGCCGCCCTCCCCCTCATCCGGCACTTCGTGCCACCTTCTCCCGCTGGCGGGAGAAGGATTTCTGCTGCCCTACGCCGCGCGGCGCAGCGCGTATTCGTCCGGATCGAACGGGATCGCCAGGCCGTCGCCGTCGAGGCGCGAGCCTGGTTCCGGCACAAGCGCGATCTCGGCTGGCTCGACCAGCAGGTCTGCGGCGTCCGGCTCGGCCATCGCCGCTTCCGGTGCAACAGCAACCGGTTCCGGCGCGGGGGCCTGCTGGATTTGCAGCCCGGCCGCGATATCGGCCATCGTCACCGGCTCGGCGGACGCCATGATGTCGGCGGTCAGGGCGCGCGCCTCGGCTCGCGCCGCCTCGGCGTCGAAACGGTACAGCATCGCGGTCAGCGCTGCCGCGTCCGCCCCGTTCATGGCGCGCACGGCATGTAGCACGTCGGCGATGATCGGCCGGTTGAGCCTGAGCGGCGCCCCGTCCCGCGCCAGCACGCGCCGGGCGATGCTGGCGATCGCCGCGACGAAGGCCGGCTCGAGCGCGGCCGGCATGCGCGCGCGCCGATAAAGCGCGGTAAAAGCCGACGAACCACGCTCGTAGACAATGCCGGCGGCGCGGTTGAACGGCACCTGCGCAAGCTCCGCCAGCGTGGCGACGATCAGCCGCCGGTCGCCGCACAACAGGGCGCGCAGGATCAGCCCCGGGGTCAGCAGCCCGACATCGCGCAGATGCGCCACCAGCATGGCAAGGTCCGGCCCATCGCATTCGACGACCAGCGCCAGCGTCGCGCTCTCGCGCGCCTCCTGCACCAGCCGTTCGGCGCGGCGCTCCGGCACCCAGGCCCGGGCCGAGACGAAGCGCGACAGGGATTGCGCCACCGCGCCGATCAACTGCTGGCGGATGGCGACCGGCAGGCCCGGCCGCTCGAGCAACGCCTCGCGAAACGCTCCGTCCGAACCCATGCGCGCCACCATGCGGTCGAAGCTGAAATCGGCGATCTCGGCGCCCATGTTGCGCACTAGCACGATCAACGCCTCGAGACAGGCCGTCTCGGCCAGCGCCGCCGCCACCGGGGCCGAAAGCGCCCGGCGCATGGCGATGGCGACCTGCGCCAGCGTGTCGCCCACGGCCGCGAAATCGACCAGTTGCTCGTCCCTGAGCAGCGGCGAACGCGCCAGCACCAACGCGCCGACATCGCTCTGATCGGCGGCAAGGGCGGCCACGACATGAGGCGGCGCTCCGGGCTCGGCCGCGAGGATCTCGGCCAGCGTGCGCCGGACCCGCGCGGACGGGTCGTCGAGCGCCAGCGTCAGCGCCGCCTCGGCCTCATACCGATCCTCCGGCGACAACTGCGCGTGGAGATAGGCATGCGCCATGATGGCCGCCGCCTCGGCGCGCTCGGGCGCGGGCGCCTGGCTGGACCATTTCAGGTACGAGCGGACGAGCATGTCCTTATCCCTTGGTTTGCGTGAAGGAGAGAAGATCGAGCGGCGCGGCCAGCGGGCGCGGGGCGCGCACGCCCTGCCCGGCCGGCGGCCGCATCGGCGGCAACGGCACCGCGGCGCCCGGCAGCGCCGCTTCCGGCACATTGGCCGCTGCGGCAACGACGATCGGCGTGGCCGCCTCGGTCGGCGTCAGGCCGCTGGCCGCGCGTGCCGTGCTGGTGATGGCGTCATCGCCATACGGGAAGAAGGATCGCCGCGAGGCGCCGGCGACGTCGCTCGCGCGCGGCAAGCCGGCCCAGGTCTTCTGGATGCCGCTGGCGGCCCCTTCCGGCAGCGAGCGGAACAGGCCGAGCAGCGGCTTCCCGGCCGATACATCGCTTGCGACATTCTCCGTGGGGGCGGCCGCCGCGACCGCCACCGGACGCGGAGGGCGCGCCGATTCATGCGCCGCGATCAACGCGTGATAGACCTCGGCCGCCGTGCGCGGCCGGCCGCTGCGCTCGTAGAAGATGCCGCGATTGGCGCTCGCCGCCTCGCCGAAATAGCTCGCCGCATTGGCGCCCGGCTTGATCTCGGCGAGCTTGACCAGTTGGCTCGCGCCACCCGCGCCGAGGAAATGCGCGATGTAGAGTTCACCTTCGCTGGGCGGCCGGCCGAGCGTGCCGGTCAGCGCCTCGCGGTTGCGGGCGGTGAACACCCCGGCTGCGGTCGATGCCACCTTCGGATCGTCACGCAGCGCCAGCACCCTGGCCTTGAGCTGCGGATCGGAAATCGTCAGCCGTCCGTCGCGATCGGCAACCACGGCGTTCGCGGCATTCGCCATGCCGAGCCTGGCGCCGTCGCTCCGCACCAACCCGAGCCAGGTCTGCTCGAGGAACTGGAACAGCCCGCTCGCCGAGGATGTCGGCGCCTTGGCTTGCGGATCGAGCCGCGATTCGCGCTCCGCCGTCTTGATGAGATAGTCGAACGACACGCCGGTGCGGCCCGCCGCATCCTTGATCGCGCTGGTCACCGGGCTATCCGTGCCGGCGCCCGCCGCTTCGCTTGCAGGAAGACTTGTGAACAGAAACATCGAGCCCAGCCGTTGCCTCGGAGGGCGGATTTCGCTTAGCCCCCGTGCCAGGCTCACTTTCCAACGTTATGGTAAATCAAGCCTTAAGCGCGACGATGATCGCTGGGGCATGGAGGCAGGCGCGGTGACCGACACGACGCTGCGGCCGAAAGGGCCGCTCCACCCGCGCGGCGGGCTCTATCTCGAGGATTTCACCGTTGGCGGCGTCATCGCCCACCGGCTGACCCGCACGGTGACGCAGATGGACAACATGCTGTTCTCCAACATGACGCTCAACCCGCAGCCATTGCATATCGACGCGCATTTCTGCGCCACCGAGACGGAATGGGGCCGCCCGATCGTCAATTCGCTGTTCACGCTCGGGCTGATGATCGGCATCAGCGTCAACGACACCACCATGGGCACGACGATCGCCAATCTCGGCATGACCGACGTGAAATTCCCCGCCCCCGTGTTCGAGGGCGACAGCCTGCACTGCACCAGCGAGGTCGCCGCCAACCGCGAATCGCGCTCGCGGCCCGATGCCGGCATCGTCGAGTTCATCCACCGCGCCTATAACCAGGACGGCACGCTGGTGGCGGAATGCCGCCGGCAGGCCTTCATGCGCAAGCGCCCGAAGGGCTGATCCGATGCGTTCGCTGCTCTTCGTTCCCGGAGACGACCCGCGCAAGATCACCAAGGGGCTGGCGGGCGAGGCCGATGCGCTGCTGCTCGACCTCGAGGATTCGGTGTCGCTCGCCCGCAAGCCGGAGGCGCGCCGCATCGTCGCCGAGCATCTCGCCGCCAATGCCGGTGCGGCCAAGACGCTGATCGTGCGCGTCAACGCCCTCGACACCGGCCTGACCGACGACGATCTCGATGGCGTCATGGCCGGCGCGCCCGTCGCGATCCTGCTGCCGAAATGCCGCTCGGGCGCCGATGTCGCGCATCTGGCGGCCAAGCTCGCCGTGCGCGAGGCCGAGCACGCCCTGCCCGATGGTTCGACCCAAATCATCGCGCTGGCGACCGAGACCGCCGGCGCCCTGTTCAACATGGGCAGCTATGCCGGCTGCAACCACCGCCTGACCGGCGTGACCTGGGGCGCGGAGGATCTCGCCGCCGATCTCGGCGCCGAGGACAACCGGCTCGAATCGGGCACCTATACCGATCCCTATCGGCTGGCGCGCGCGCTGACGCTGTTCGCCGCCGCCGCTGCCGGCGTGCCGGCCATCGATACCGTCTATCCGAATTTCCGCGATCTCGAAGGTTTCCGGGCCGAGACCGAGGCCGGGCGCCGCGACGGCTTCACCGCCAAGATGGCGATCCACCCGGGCCAGGTGCCGATCATCAACGCGGTGTTCACGCCGAGCGCCGAGGCGGTCGCTCATGCCGAGGCCGTGGTGGCGGCCTTTGCCGGCAACCCGGAAGCAGGCGTCGTCGCCATTGACGGCGCCATGGTCGACAGGCCGCATCTCAGGCAGGCCGAGCGCATCCTGGCCCGCGCCGCGGTGGCGAAAGGCATCTGACAACCTACCCTCGACCTCATCCTGAGCTTGTCGAAGGATGTTGAGTCGGGCGCTACCCGGCGCCGTATTGAAACATGCTTTGACAAGCTCAGCATGAGGGCGGAGTTTTAGATTAGATATATTTTTCAATAAGGTGCCAAAGAAAACTGAATCAAACCTTGGTCGGACGCACCAGCTCGAACAGCGTGTCGCCCATCATGTAGTCGTGGTAGCCGGCACGCGCGATCGGCCGTGCGGCAGCGGCATCGAAGCGGCCGCCGCGCACGAAACGGTCATCGATATAGATGCCGACCACCTCGCCCAGCACCAGGAAATACGTCGCGGGCGCGCCGCCCGCCCCGGTCAACGCCACGGTCTGCATATAGCGGCATTCGAGCGCCGCTGCGGCCTGCGCCACGCGCGGCGGCTTCACCAGCCGCGACGGCGCGGATTCGATGCCGGCATAGCTCATCTCGGACACCTCGCGGCCAACCGGCGCCGAGGTCTTGTTCATCACATCGCGCAGATCGAACGCCACGTAATTGCACACGAATTCGCCGCTCTGCTCGACGTTGCGCAGCGAATCCTTGCGGCCTTCGCTGGAAAACCCGACGACATGCGGATGGGTGCCGAAAGCGTTGAAAAAGCTGTAGGGCGCGAGGTTGACCAGCCCGTTTTCGTCGAGGCTCGAAATCCAGCCGATCGGGCGCGGCGCCACGATCGCCTTGAACGGATCATGCGGCAGGCCGTGATCCTTCAGCGCCGGTTCATAGAACATCCCTCACCTTTTCGATCGCGAGCGTGCAACGCCAAAGCCATGCGATCGACCAATTGTCGCCATGCCTCCATGGCACGGCGACGCCATGGCGCGGCCGGTCGAAAGTCGCAGCGATATATCGCAGGCCGCCTCGCGGCGGCAAGCAGGCCATTTGCGTGACATGGGCAGTCAGACCTTGCTTCAGGATCGACCCGCAAACGACATCGCCAGCCCGCACGCCTGGACAGGGCGCGACCTCGCCATGGCGCTTGGCGGCTATGCGCTGATCTGGGCGCTGGCGGTCAGCCTGTGGTGGCTGCGCGACCTCGTCATTCCATGGGACGCCAAGAACCACTTTTATCCGATGATCCGCTACCTCGCGCAGCAGATTCACATCGGCGAATGGCCGTTCTGGAACCCGTATCACTTCGCCGGCCACCCGACGATCGCCGATCCGCAATCGCTGATCTTCACGCCGACCCTGTCCTTCCTCGCCCTGTTCTCGGAGGCGCCCTCGATGCGCGTCTTCGATCTCGCCACGCTGGCGCATCTGCTCGTCGGCGGCTTCGGCGTCATCGGGCTGTGCCGCAGGCGTGGCTGGCACCCGGCCGCCGCCCTGTTCGCAGCGGTGATCTACGGGCTCGGCGGCTCGGCCACGGCCCGGCTGCAACATGTCGGCATCATCGTCAGCTACGGGCTGTTCCCGGTCGCCTGGCTGCTGCTGGAAAGCGCGCTGGCACGCCGTTCCTTCATCCGTGCCATCGGCTTCGGCATCGTCGGCGGCCTGCTCGCCATCGATCGCGATCAGCTGGCCTATCTGTGCTGCCTGACGCTGCTGGCGGTCGTCGCCAGCGAGGCCGGCCGGGCCGAGCGGCCATGGCGCTGGCTGCGTGAAAGGCTGCCGGTGCTTGCCGTGATGGCCGCCACCGGCGCCGTGCTGCTCGCCGTGCCGGTGGTGCTGACCTTGCAGTTCCTCGCCGATTCCAACCGGCCGGAATTCTCCTATGCCTTCGCCGCCAACAGTTCCCTGCATCCGACCTCGCTGGCGACGCTGCTGTTTCCCAACGTGTTCGGCAATCTCGACTGGGCCTATGATTACTGGGGGCCGGGGCCGCACACCATTCAAGGCGGGCCGTGGAACGATCCGGCGACCTCCTATCTCGGCATCGGCACCATTCCCGCCGTGCTCATCCTGTGGCAGGGCCTCGCCGGCCGGCGGCTGTTCGCACGCGATGCGCGCTTCTTCGCTATCTGGCTGGCGCTCGGCCTGCTCTATGCGCTTGGCCGCTACACGCCGGCCTTCAAGCTGTTGTTCGAACTGCTGCCCGGCGTCGATCTCTACCGCCGCCCGGCCGATGCGACCTTCATCGTCAATATCGCGCTCGCATTCTGCTCCGGCTACCTGCTGCACCGCCAAATCATGGAAGGGGCGCCATCCTGGCGTGCCATGATGCGCAACTGGCGCGGCCTGCTCGCATCCCTCGCCGTGCTGCTGCTGATGGCCGGCGCCATCGCTTCGGCGCTGTATTTCGGCGACAAGGCCGGCAAGCTCGCCTTCACCTGGCGCCAGATGGCCATCGGGCTTGGCCTCGCCGCGTTCTGCATCGCCATGCTGTGGCAGGCAAGCGTCCGGCCGCGCCTGCGGCTCGCCCTTGCGGCCCTCGTCATGCTGATGGGCAGCGGTGAACTGGTATGGCGCAACGCCGCCTCCGCACTCAGCGGCGAGCCGGCCAGCCGCTACGCGGTCTTTGCCCACCTGCCACCCGACCAGCTGCGCGGCCTGCAGGTGCTGCGCGCCGAAATCGCCGAGCGCCAGCGGCGCGGCGAGCGCCCGCGCGTCGAGATCCTCGGGCTTGGCGGCGCGTGGCAGAACGCCGCCATGGTGTTCGATCTCGAGGATACCGCCGGCTACAATGCGCTGCGCATCTCGGATTACGAGCGCGCCGTCGGCTCGGGCGAGAACGCGGTCGATCTTTCGCTGCGCAGCTTCCCCGGCACCTTCCGCAACTATCGCAGCCGCCTCGCCGCCCTGCTCGGGCTCGAATATCTCGTGCTCGACCGGCCGCTCGACAAATTGCCGGCGAATTTCCCGAAGCTCGACGCCAGGACGATCTATGCCAGCCCATCCATGTACATCTACCGGCTGCATGATCCGGCGCCGCGCGCCTATCTCGCGACGCGCGTCACGCCGATCGACACCGAGGAGGCGATCGACGATGGCGACCTGCCGCGTTTCGACCGCACCGACACGGCGCTGATCGCGATGCGCGACATCGGCCAGTTGGCGGGCGATTATGGCCAGTATGGCGACCGCGTCCAAACCGCCGCCGCGCCCGGCGCACAGGTGCGCATCAGCCGCTATCGGGCCAGTAGCGTGGCCGTCGATGTCGATGCGCCGCGCGCCGGCATCCTGGTGCTGCACGATCCGTACTATCCCGGCTGGCAGGTCACGGTGAACGGCGTCAGGCAGCCGCTGTTGCACGCCAACCTGCTGTTCCGTGGCGTCGAGGTTCCGGCCGGCCGCAGCCGCGTCGAATTCCGCTTCGAGCCGCTGTCGATGGAGAATTTGCTCGCCGCGGCATCGAATCTGCTGGCCCCGGACGACGGAGCGCCTTAATTCCGCTCCTTGTGACGAGGATAGCGCTTTGATGGCCATCGCAACCGGCATCGCCCGGCAATTCCGCCCCCTGCGGCCGGCGCTGATCGCGGCGCTCGCGCTGGTGCTGTTCGCGCCGGCGGCCGTCGCGCTCGACACGCAGGCGCCGGCGCAGATGCCGCAAGCGGCGGCGCAAGCGGCCGCTCAACCGCAGGCCACCACCACGCTCACCATGTCCGCAAGCGCCGTAGGTGACCCCGGCCTGATCCGGCACGGCCTGCAATGGCGCGTCTTCGCCGCCACCCCTGATGCCGGCGCGCGCGAGGTCGCGGAATCGCCGGAGGCCAACCCGACCTTCAACCTGCCGGCCGGCGACTATGTCGTGCATGCGGCGCTTGGCCTCGCCTCGGGCAGCAAGCGCATCAGGATCGACGGCACCCCGCTCACCGAGCAGGTCTCGATCAATGCCGGCGGCTTGATGGTCAACGCCGCCATTGGTGACGTGCCGATCCCGTCCGCCAAAATTTCCCTCACGGTCTACATCCCGGCGCCCGGCAATTCGGAAGACAAGCTGGTGACCTCCTCGCTCAAGGCCGGCGAGTTGCTGCTGCTGCCCGAGGGCACCTATCACATCGTCTCGAATTACGGCGACACCAACTCGATCATGCGCGCCGATATCGCCGTCAAGGTCGGCAAGGTCGTGACCGCCACCATGATGCACCGCGCCGCGACCGTGACGCTCAAGCTCGTGCACAAGACCGGCGGTGAAGCGGTCGCCGATACCGGCTGGACCATCCTGACACCGGGCGGCGACGTGATCCGCGAGGCGATCGGCGCCTTCCCATCCGTCACGCTGGCGGAAGGCAATTATATCGCCATTGCCCGTCATGACGGCCGGGTCTACCAGGGTGAGTTCGAGGTGCGCTCCGGCATCGATCACGATGTCGAGGTTACCGCCAAGGACACGCCCGCCGCCGTGGCGCAATAGCACCAGGCACGCCGCACGCCCGCCTTGTCGTCTTTCCCGTTTCCCCTGTCCGCAAAGCCTATTAGGGTAAGGCCCCATGAAGACCTATTTCGTGCAGATCAAATGCCAGCTCGGCAAGACCTACGAGGTCGCGAGCTGCCTCGCCGAGGCCGAAATCGCCTCGGAAATCTATTCCGTCGCCGGCGATTACGACATCCTCGCCAAATTCTATCTCGATGACGATGTCGATATCGGCCATTTCGTCGGCCAGAAGGTGCAAGGCATCGCCGGCATCGCCGATACGCGCACACTGGTGACCTTCAAGGCGTTCTGAGGCGCGCTGTCATTCCCGCGCGAGGTGAGGAATCCAGAGCCGATGCGCGGACGACTCCCGGATTCCCGATCGCGCTGACGCGCGTCGGGAATGACACACGCGAATATTCAACCAACGCTTGAAAAATGCCCGCGCCGCTGCAACCACCACAGCAGCACGAAGGCCGGCAGGCCGGTCAGCGTCGCCACCACGAAGAACAGCGGCCAGCCGGTCAGTTCGGCCATCCAGCCGGCGCCCGCCGACAGGTAGGTGCGCCCGATCGCCGCGAATGCCGTCAGCACCGCGAATTGCGTCGCCGTATGCAGCGGGTTGCGGCACAGCGATGACAGATAGGCGATGAAGATCACCGTGCCGATGGCGGATGTGAAATTCTCGATGGTGATGGCGATGCCGAGCATCACGTGGCTGAGGCCGGACATGGCCAGCACGGTGAAGGACAGGTTGGCGACGGTTTGCAGGATGCCGCCGAGCCACAGGCTGGCGGCAAGCGACATCTGCCGCGCCACCCAGCCGCCGACGAAGCCGCCGGCCAGCGTCGCGGCCAGGCCGACGCCCTTGACGATCGCGGCATAAGCCTCGCGCGAATAGCCCATCTTGATGACGAACGGCCCGATCATCGCGCCGGCAAAAGCGTCGCACAGCTTGTAGAGCACCACGAACAGCAGCACCACCCACACAGCATCGCGTTGCAGGAAATCCGTGAAGGCGCCAAGCGCCGCCCCCCAGACGCGGGCAACCGGGCGGCCGGTGCTCTCCCCGGCTTCCGGCGCGGGGTGCCGGCTGCGGGCCGGCTCGCTGGCGAACAGCACCGTCACCATGCCGACCACCACCAGCACGGCCATCGCCTTGTAGCCCGCTTCCCAGGCCGCCAGCCGCGCCATGCCGAGCCCCTGCTCGAAATAGGTCACGGCGAACAGCACGCCGGCGGTCGAGGCCAGCATGCCGATGCGATAGGCGGCGACATAGCCCGCCATGCCGGCCGCCTGCTCGCTGACCGCGAGCTTGTCGACCCGGTAGGCGTCGACGACGATATCCTGCGTGGCGGACGCCGTCGCCACCAGCAGCGCGCCGAGCGCCACCAGCCAGGTCTGCGCTGCCGGATCGAGCGAGGACAGGAACAGGATCGCCGCCAGCAGCAGGAATTGCGACAGCAGCAGCCAGCCGCGCCGGTGGCCGAGCCGGCCAAGCAGCGGCACGTCGAGCGCATCGACCAGCGGCGCCCACAGGAACTTGATCGTGTAGGGCGTGCCGACGGCGGCGAACAACCCGATCGTCTTCAGGTCGATGCCGGCTTCCGTCATCCAGATCAGCAGCGTCGAGCCCGACAGCGCCAGCGGCAGGCCCGACGAGAAGCCGAGCAGGATGACGATGAGCACGTCCTTGCGCAGATAGACGGCGAGTGATTCGAGCCAGCCGGCCCGCGTTCCCTGTGCGCCTCGTTCCGCCTTCGCCTCCACGCCGCTCTGCTCCCTGGCGAATCGCTCGTGGGAGCATTGTTCAGCCCGCGCGCCGCGTGTCACGCGCTAAGACGGCGGCGTAGCATTCCCCCGTCCGCCACAACTCCACCTCATCCTGAGCCTGTCGAAGGATGCTCCAGACAGGCGCCAGGCTTAAGCATGCTTCGACAGGCTCGAGCCGTGAGGTCGCGTAAAGAGCCGGAAGCAGGAAACCTCCCTACTCCGCCGCGAGCCGTTCGACCTCGCGCAGATGCGGCGGCGTCGCCTCGTCCGCCAGCGCGGCGATCGCCTCGGCGAGCCCCATCACGGTCTGCTGCTGGCTGCCAAGGCGGCGGATCGAGACGGTGCGCTCCTCGCCCTCGCGCTTGCCGACCGCGAAGATCACCGGCACCTTGGCGAGCGAGTGCTCGCGCACCTTGTAGCTGATCTTCTCGTTGCGCAGGTCGGCGCGGGCGCGCAGGCCGTGCGCCATGCAGGCTTCCACCACCTTGTGCGCATAGTCGTCCGCCTCCTGGGTGATGGTAGCGACGACGATCTGCTCGGGCGCGAGCCAGAGCGGGAAATGCCCGGCATAATGCTCGATCAGGATGCCGATGAAGCGCTCCATCGAGCCGCAGATGGCGCGATGCACCATCACCGGCGCCTTCTTCTCGCCGTCGGAATCGACATAGAACGCCCCGAAGCGCTCCGGCAGGTTGAAATCGACCTGCGTCGTGCCGCACTGCCAGTCGCGGCCGATGGCGTCACGCAGCACATACTCGAATTTCGGGCCGTAGAACGCGCCCTCGCCCGGATTGATCTCCGTCTTGATGCGATTGCCGGATTGCGCGGCGATCTGCTCGAGCACGCGGGTCATCACCGCCTCGGCATGGTCCCACATCGCATCGGTGCCGACGCGCTTCTCCGGCCGGGTCGAGAGCTTGACGACGATGTTGTCGAAGCCGAAATCGCCATAGACCTTGAAGATCAGGTCGTTGATCTTCATGCATTCCTCGGCCATTTGGGCCTCGGTGCAGAAGATATGCGCGTCATCCTGCGTGAAGCCGCGCACGCGCATCAGCCCATGCATGGCGCCGGATGGCTCGTAGCGATGCACGGTACCGAATTCCGCATAGCGAATCGGCAGTTCCCGGTAGGATTTCAGGCCGTGCTTGAAGATCAGCACATGGCCCGGGCAATTCATCGGCTTGAGCGCGAACACGCGCTGGTCGGCATCGGGATCGTTCGGCCGGATGAACGAGGTCGCCGATTTCACCGCGAACATGTTGTCGGAATACCAGCCCCAGTGGCCCGAGGTTTCCCAGAGCGACTTGTCGAGGATCTGCGGCGCGTTGACCTCCTCGTAATCGGCCGCGAGGCGTGCGCGCATATAGGCGACCAGTTGCTGGAACAGGCGCCAGCCATTGGCGTGCCAGAACACCACGCCAGGCCCTTCCTCCTGGAAGTGGAACAGGTCCATCTCGCGGCCGAGCTTGCGGTGGTCGCGCTTCTCCGCCTCCTCGATCTGCTTGAGATAGGCGTCGAGATCCTGCTGGTTGGCGAAGGCGGTGGCATAGATGCGCGTCAGCATGGCGTTGTTGGAATCGCCGCGCCAATAGGCGCCCGCCACCTTCATCAGCTTGAAGGCGCTGCCGATCTTGCCGGTCGAGGTCATGTGCGGGCCGCGGCACAGGTCGATCCACTCGCCCTGCTTGTACATCTTCAGGTCCTGGTCGGCGGGGATGGCATCGACCAGTTCGACCTTGTACGCCTCGCCCTTGCCGGCGAAGAACGCCTTGGCCTGGTCGCGGCTCCACACTTCCTTGGTGAAGGGTTTGTCGCGCGCGATGATCTCGCGCATCTTCTTCTCGATTGCCGGGAAATCCTCGGGCGTGAACGGCTCGTTGCGCGCGAAATCGTAATAGAACCCGTTCTCGATCACCGGGCCGATGGTCACCTGCGTGCCGGGAAACAGCTCCTGCACGGCTTCGGCGAGCACATGCGCCGCATCGTGCCGGATCAGTTCGAGCGCGCGCGGATCGTCGCGGTTCAGCAGCTCGATCTTCGCGTCCTGCGTGATCGGGTCGGCAAGATCGGCGACCGTGCCGTCAAGCGCCATGGCGACGGTGCGCTTGGCGAGCGAGGGCGAAATGCCGGTCGCGATCTCGCGGCCGCTGATGCCGGAGGGGTATTGACGCTGCGCGCCGTCAGGAAATGTCAGGGTGATCGTCATGGTCGTCTCCTGCTCAATCCCGCAAACGAACGCGGGTAAGCTTCATGTGAGGAAGGCGGGTCTTATAGGGAGCCAAGGAGGCACTGTCCATCCGGCACTGTCCATCCGGCGCTGCCCATCGGGCGCCGGCGAAACGGCGCGATCAGCAGAATTTTGCGATGAACGGAATTTAATGTGGAATTGCGCTCGCCCCGCGCCATATCGCATTCTTCCGAAACATGCTGGCCAGACGTCGCGAGGCCAGCAACCATCCGGCGACCTTGCATTCATGCTGATCCCGCTGATTGTCGCCTGCGCGCTCTTCATGGAAAACCTGGACTCCTCGGTGGTGGCGACCTCGCTGCCGGCCATCGCGCGCGATCTCGCCGTCGATCCGATCGCGCTGAAGCTCGCCTTCACCAGCTACCTGCTGGCGATCGCCGTGTTCACGCCGATCAGCGGCTGGTGCGCCGATCGTTTCGGCGCGCGCACCGTGTTCCGCTCGGCGATCGTGGTCTTCGTGTGCGGCTCGGTGCTGTGCGGCCTGTCGAGTTCGCTCGAGGGCTTCGTCGCCGCCCGCATCGTGCAGGGGCTCGGCGGCGCCATGATGGTGCCCGTCGGCCGCCTCGTGCTGGTCAAGAGCGTGCCGCGCTCGGAATATGTGCGCGCCCTGTCCTGGCTGACCGTGCCCGCGCTGCTCGGGCCGATGATGGGCCCGCCGGTCGGCGGCTTCATCACCACCTATTTCGACTGGCGCTGGATCTTCTGGATCAACGTGCCGATCAGCATCGTCGGCTTCGTGCTGGTCTCGTTGTTCATCGACAACATCAAGGAGGAGGACACCCCGGCGCTCGACCGTATCGGCTTCCTGCTCTCCGGCCTCGGGCTTGCCGGCTTCGTGTTCGGCATCGCCGCGAGCGGCATTGGCCTGATCCCGGATTCGGTCGTCGCGGTGCTCGTCGGCGGCGGCAGCGTGCTGCTCGTGCTCTATGTGCGCCATGCACTCAGCGCCACGCACCCGCTGATCGATGTCCGGTTGCTGAAATACGCCAGTTTTCGCGCCAACATCATTGGCGGCTCGGTGTTCCGGCTCGGCATCGGCGCCATTCCATTCCTGTTGCCACTGATGCTTCAGGTCGGCTTCGGCCTGAGCGCCTTCCAGAGCGGCTCGCTGACCTTCGCCTCGGCCGCCGGCTCGATGCTGATGAAACTCACCGCGCCGCCGATCCTGCGCCGTTTCGGGTTTCGCACCGTCATCATCTTCAACGTCTTCGTCAGCAGCGCCTTCGTGATGGCCTGCGGCTTCTTCACCGCGCTGACGCCGTGGCCCGTCATCATGGCGGTGCTTCTGGTCGGCGGCTTCTTCCGTTCGCTCGAATTCACCGCCTTCAACGCGCTCGGCTATGCCGATATCCCGCGCCCGAGCATCAGCCAGGCGACAAGCTTCGCGGCGGTCGCGCAGCAGGTCTCGGTGGCGAGCGGCATTTCGCTCGCCGCTTTCAGCCTGGAAACCGCGCGCAGCCTGCGCGGCGAGACCATGCTGGTGCCGGCCGATTTCACCTTCGCCTTCATCGTCTCGGGGCTCGCCAGTTGCCTCGCCGTGCTGGTGGCGTTCGGCCTGCGGCCTGATGCCGGCGCCGAAGTCTCCGGACACCGGCGCAAGGCCTCAGCCGCCGAGCCGGCCGAGTAGCGCTCAGGGCCGGTCGAGCCGGGTGGCGGGGTCGATATGCGCGCCGCGCCAGTCGCCGCCGCGCCACGGCACATACCAGCGATAGGCCTCTGGCAGCTGCGGCACCGGATCGAAACCGGACGTACCGCCCGGCCGGCAGCGGCAGATGCGCGCCAGCCCCATCCAGCCGCCGGCCCAGAAGCCGTTTTCCCGGATCGCCTCGTCGGTATAATCCGAACATGTCGGCAAATGGCGGCATTGCCGGCCGATCAGCCCCGACAGGGTCAACTGATAGGCGCGGATCGCCACATGCGACACCTGCCGCGACAGGTGGCGCGCGCGCTTCGGCTCAGTCATCGGCGCCCCTACGCGACAAGATTGGTTGAGCGCGCCTTCTCCCCTCAGCTCGCTTTCCTGCGCGAGGCCGCCTCGATCTGCTCGACCGCATCGACCACCGCATCGAAGGTCAGCATCGTCGAGGCATGGCGCGCCTTGAAGTCGCGCACCGGCTCCAGCACTTTCGCCTCGGCGAAGCGGCCGGTCGGCGGCGCGCCATTCTCCTTCAACATCCGGCGCATTTCAGCGCGCACCTGGCGCAACTCGTCGGCCGTCGCGCCGATGACATGGCGCGCCATCAGCGAGGACGAGGCCTGGCCGAGCGCGCAGGCCCGCACTTCATGGGCAAAATCGTTGACCTTGCCGTCCTCCATCGCCACATAAACCGTGACGGTCGAGCCGCACAGCTTCGAATGCGCCGTGGCGCTGGCCATCGGCGCGTCGAGCCGGCCAAGGCGTGGAATGTCGGCGGCAAGTTCGAGGATGCGTTTATTATAAATCTCGTCGAGCATATCCTGACCCTCGGCCGAACGGCCGGCGCGCAAACGTTGGCTTCCACTCTATATAGCGCTCCCTCCACCGCGATGCGAGCCCATCATCCGCCGATGCCGGGAACCTTTCGCAACCGGCCTCGTCAATATGTGCGAACCGACAGCAGCATGCCCTGCTCCGGGGACCGGCAAGCGACAATCGTGCGCCAGGGCACGGCCGTTGAGCCGAGCCTGAGATGTATGTGATAGTACTGCTCAACCGGAGCGGGACGCGAAGAAACGGCAACGGTTTCTTGCAATGTCCAGCTTCAGATTATTGGATTTACTCACGCTTGTCGGTTTGGGAAAAACCCGGCGTGACTTTGGAGGCGCCACATGGACGAGGTGGTTAAGACCTTGAAACTGAAACAGACCGTGCCCGCTACCCCGCAATGGGGGGCGCAGGCCCGGCCGAGCCGCCACGAGGCCGAGGATGCCGTGCGCACCCTGCTGCGCTGGATCGGCGAGGACCCCGGCCGCGAGGGCCTTCTCGATACGCCCAAGCGCGTCGTCAAGGCCCATGAGGAGATGTTCCGCGGCTATCATGACGATCCGGCCGAGATCCTGAGCACGGTGTTCGAGGACGTCGGCGGCTATGACGACATCGTGCTGGTGCGCGATATCGAGTTCTTCTCGCATTGCGAGCACCATATGGTGCCGTTCCGCGGCAAGGCGCATATCGGCTACCTGCCCGAGGGCGGCGTCGTCGGCCTGTCGAAGCTCGCCCGCGTCGTCGATGCCTATGCGCGCCGCCTGCAGACGCAGGAGACCATGACGGCGCAGATTGCCCAGGCCATCGACGAGGCGCTCAAGCCGCGCGGCGTCGCCGTCTGGGTCGAGGCCGAGCATATGTGCATGTCGATGCGCGGCGTGTGCAAGAGCGGCGCCAAGACCATCACCACGCAGTTCACCGGCGTCTTCCGCGACGATCCGGCCGAGCAGATGCGCTTCCTGACCATGATCCGCGACGGCCGCTGACCCCTCTCGCTTCTTTTCCGGGACAACCGCATGTGGACCGCCAGCACGCCCTTCGCCCCGCCGGGCACGACGATCGAACTTGAGCAGGGCAGCGCCCTGACGCCGAAATTCGACGCCAACGGTCTGGTGACCGTGGTGACGACCGACCATGCCTCGGGCGAGTTGCTGATGGTCGCCCATATGAACGCCGAGGCACTCGCCCGCACCATTGCCACGGGCGACGCCTGGTACTGGTCGCGCTCGCGCCGGCAATTATGGCGCAAGGGCGAGACGAGCGGCCACACCCAGAAGGTCGTCGAGATGCGGGTCGATTGCGATCAGGACGCGCTCTGGATCAAGGTGCGCCAGCACGGCCCTGCCTGCCACACCGGCGAGCGCTCCTGCTTCTATCGGCAGGTGGCGCTTGGCGAGGGTGCTGGCGCCGCCAACTTGTCGTTTGCGGATTCTTAAACGTGTCGTTCAATTTTTCGCCGCTGTTAGCATGCCGGTCATAGCCATGGCGCAAGCTTGCTTGCAGTCCCGCCAGCGTGCGGAGGTCGACCACCTTGTTCATGTCACGGTTTCGCAATTCCGCTGAATATCCTGGCGAGGAGGCCATGCGTTTACCGAAACGGCCGCTGATCGGCCTGTCGCTCGGCGGCGGCGCCGCACGCGGCTGGTCCCATATCGGCATCCTGCGCGTGCTGATCGAGGCCGGCCTGACGCCGGACGTGATCACCGGCACCTCGATCGGCGCGGTGGTCGGCGGCTGCTGGGCCGCGAGCCGGCTCGACGAACTGGAGGAATTCGCCCGCTCGCTGACGCGGCGCAGCGTGTTCTCGCTGATGGATTTCTCGCTCGCCGGCCGTGGCCTGATCAGCGGCGACCGTCTCGGCCGCAGGCTGGAAGACGGCATGGCCGACATGCGCATCGAGAACCTGCCGGTCAAATACGCCGCCGTCGCCACCGAAATCTCCACCGGCCACGAAGTCTGGCTCACGCAGGGCAGCCTCGTGCGCGCGATGCGCGCCTCCTACGCCATTCCGGGGATTTTCGAGCCGGTCAAGGTCGGCGAGCGCTGGCTGATGGACGGCGTGCTCGTCAACCCGATCCCGGTCACCACGGCGCGCGCGCTCGGCGCCGATTTCGTCGTGGCGGTCAACCTGCATAGCGACGTGTTCAGCCGCTCCACGGTGATCCATTCCTATGGCGGCGAGAACCTGCCCACGACGCAGGAGGAGCCGGCCGCGCCAACCGGACAGGGCCTGCTCGGCCCGTTATTCGGCGCCGCGAAACTGTTCCGCCGCGGCACCCCCACCCTGCACGAGGCGGCGCGGCCGGGCATCGCCAGCGTGATGATCGACGCCTTCAACATCACGCAGGACCGCATCGCCCGCTCGCGCCTCGCCGGCGACCCGCCCGACGTCATGCTCGGGCCGAAGCTCGGCCATGTCGGCCTGACCGAGTTCCACAAGGCGGGCGAGGCCATCGACATCGGCGCCGAAGCCGCCCGCCGCATGCTGCCGGAAATCCGCAGTTGCTTCGAGGAAGTGCGCGTCCTGCGCTGAACTGCCCCGGATGCCGTTCCCAACGCGCGTAAGCGCCCGACCTGCCGCCGCCGGGGATGGTGACGGTTGCGCTTCTCCGACCGTCATGAGCCGGTCAAGCCGGCCCATCCCGATTGGAAAAGCGCAACGGCCTCCTTAAGCCCGGGCGCGCGCCTCAAGACGTGATGTAGCTCTCGAGCGCCTCCCGCTCGTTCTCGATCTCCGCCACGCGGTGCTTGACCACGTCGCCGATCGAGATGATGCCGACGAGCCGTCCGTTCTCCTCGACCGGGACGTGCCGGAATTTGCCGGCCGTCATCATCGCCATCATGTCGTTGATCAGGGCGCTCGGCCCGCAGGTCGTGATCTCGACCGTCATATGCTGCGAAACCTGCTCCCCCAGCGCATGTGCCCCATGCGTGGCGATCGCCTTCACGATATCGCGTTCGGATAGAATACCCCTGATCGCGCCACGGTCGTCGGTGATGACCACGGCGCCAATCCTGTTCTCAGCCAGGACGCGCGCCACCTCCGCGATATTGTAATGCGGTCTCGCCGTGACGACGTCGTGCCCCTTGGCTCCAATAATTCTTGAAACCGTCATCATCTAGATACCTCCGGCATCTGGCCCTGCTGGCCAACGGCGCAGCAGCATCCGGGCGGTTGTTCGGTTAAGCTGTCGCCCCCGGACATCTCGGAGGATGGGCCGGAATTATGGCCGCGGCAAGGACCGTGCGTTCAAGACGCCGGCTCGCCACGGCGGCCTGTCTGGCGCGGCACCGGATCGAACAGGGCGAAGGCCAGCACCCCGGCCACGAACCCGCCGATATGGGCTTGCCAGGCGATCTTGCCGACACCCGGCTGGATGATCTGGAAGCCGAGTGCCGTCAGCACGTTGATCGCCAGCATGGCCAGCACGAAACCAACCACGCGCCGGTTGCGGAAGGACTGCGCGAGGCTCAGCCGTGGCAGCAGCATATCGTGCTCCGCGCCGGGGCCGAGCCTGATCTCGTCGCGGAACATGAAGCGCATCGCCGCGCCCATCAGCCCGGAGATCGCGCCCGATGCACCGACCATCGGCTGCACCGATTGCGGATCGGCGAGCCATTGCGCAAGCGCGCCCGCCACGGCGCAAAAGGCGAAGAAAGCGAGGAAGCGCGCCGTCGCGAGCCGCCGCGCCACCGGGCTGCCGAACGCCAGCAGCCAGATGCTGTTGCCCCCGACATGCGTCCAGCCGCCATGCAGAAAGGCATGGCTCAACAGCGTCACCAGATGCGCGCTGCCATCGGCGAGGAAAACCTGAGCAAGCTGGAAATCCAGCGATTGCCGGCCGGCGCTGCCGGCGATCGCCGCCAGGATCGTGCTGGCAGGCTCCAGCCCGAGCCCGACGGTGAGGCGGGCCGGCACGAAGGCGCCGGCGACCAGCATCTCGAAATCGCTGTATTGGCCGAGCATGTCGCGAACGCCCTGCACCGCAAGCAGCAGCCCGATCAGCAGCGCGATGACGAGCGGCACGTTGAACATCGGCTCGCGCGGCGGCCGGGCGGGGGAGGATTCCTGCATCGGGCGGGCGTAGAGCAGGATGCGGCAAAGGGAAAGCCGCTTCCGGCGAAATTCCGCCAAAAGCCGCCGCGATCACCGACAATACCGCTTGCACGACAAAAAAAGGGAGAACCCGAGGGTTCTCCCTGATGGCGATCCGGCTGGGCCGGGTCTCGATTTTTGCCAGCCGCCCCCGGAGTAGGAGGGCGGCTTGGAATAAGAACCTGAAGCCCCTCCTGAATGTCATGGCGGGCCGGCGGAAGCAATCGAAGCCGAACGTTAACCTTAACTTCGGCGGCGCGCTGCGATGCGCGCCGCCTCCCCGCCCCGGCACATCCCCTGCACTGAACCGGTCAAACGCCCGCCCGCGACCGCTGGATGTGCCGATATGAGACATGTGAAGACGCTGCATCTTTACCGTTACTGGGCGGCCCTCAAAGGCACGCGGCCGCGCCCAGCGCTTTCTGAGTTCCAGCCCACGATCCTGCGCAGCCTGATGGCCGACATCTTCACCTTGCGCGGCGAACCCCACGCCTTCGGCTATGCGGGCTCCCGCCTGCGCGCGACCCTGCGCCAGCCGCTCGACGGCCACGCCTTCGACCAGCTCTGGCCGCAGGAGGATCGCGCCGATATCCGCCGCCTGCTCGCGGCGGTGGTGGAGGAGGGCCTGCCCGTGATCCTGCAACTGCGTCTCGACTGGTCGTATCCCGATGGCGCCGCGCGCATGGCCGAGGGCGAAGCGCTGCTGGTGCCGGCCAGCGATGCCGCCGGCGGGGCGCCCGCCGTGATGGGCAGCTTCGCCCTGTTCGACGGCGGCGCCGCGCAGGCGGCGCGCCCTGCCCTCTCGCTGCGGTCCGCGTCGTTTCCGAGCCGCACCGTCGCGACCGCCGAACCGACCCATGCGCCGGAACCAGTCGCCTCGCCAGCCCGTTCCTGGCCGCTGCGCCTCGTCGGCACCGGCAGCCGTGGCTCCTGACGCTCGAAAACTGAAAACCGAAACGTCACGTTAACGATACCTCGCCTAACGTTTGGGCAGCCGCCTGATTTCGGCCCGACCTGAATTGCGAGCCATGAGCGAAGCAGTCCTCGACAGGAATGTAAAAGAGCACGAGAAGCGCCGCTTCGCGCGCGTCCCCGTCCGCCTGCCCGGGCGCTTCATGCTGCCCGATCAGTCGGAGCATTCCTGCATTTCCGAGAATATCTCGCCCGGCGGCATCCTGCTCAATGCCGAGCAGATTCCGGCGATCGGCACGCGCGTGGTGTGCTATCTCGACCAGATCGGCCGTGTCGAGGGCGTCGTGACCCGCACGACGCGCACCGGCTTCGCCATGACCATCGCCGCCACCGTGCGCAAGCGCGACAAGCTCGCCTCGCAACTGATGTGGCTTGCCAACCGCAACCTGCTCGGCCTGCCGGAAGATCGCCGGCACGAACGCATCGCGCCGCGCCAGCCGATGACCGAGATGATGATGCCGAGCGGCGCGCGCCATATGGTGCGTCTCGTCGATTTCTCGCAATCCGGCGCCGCCATCTCGTCAAACATCCAGATGGAGATCGGCACCGCCGTCACGCTCGGCCGCACCCGCGCCCGCGTCGTCCGGCAGATCGAGGGTGGTTTCGCCGTCGAGTTCTCGCGGCCGATCCCGGCGCATGAACTCGACCCCGATACGATACTCTGAACGCTCGCGCCCAGCCTGTTATTTGACCGCGCCCCGAACTTGTCGAAGGATAAGTGCCAGGGGGAACCGTCATGAAGCTGTCCGTGATTTGCATCATCGCCGCATTCGGTGCCTGCGCCGCACCGGTCCATGCGCAAACCTTGCCGTCAAGCGAACAGCAGTTTCAGGAAATGGTCACGATCCTGAAGAACAACGCTGCTGAGCGAAACAGCGCCATCTCCAGTTGCACCGCCCAGGGCATCGGCAGCAACCCCAGCGCCGTCGCGAAAGTCATGGATGTTCCGGTGGCCGATGCCGCCGCCGCGTGGTGCACCCGAACCATCAATGGCCTGGTCAACGGCACGCTTTCGCTTGCCGACCTGAACGCGATGAACAGCGGCACGATCACGCCAGGCATTATGAAAGCGCTCAAAACGCCGTGATATCCCCGCATCGTCCCCATGCCGGGCGGCGCGGATTGGCGCGCAGGCTTGCGATTTCCCGCCTGTATCGGTAAGTCCACGGTCTCTAGAAGATCGAGGCACAGATGTTTGAATTCCACTCGACCGACAATATCGTACGAATTGCTACGGCTGGGGGCGGGTTCACCTTGGACGGCGCCTCGCGATCGACCGATGAACTGATCGCCATTGCCAAGGCGGCCAATAATGGCCAGGCCGACATTGCATTTCGCGGCCTCGCGCAACGGAACATCGACGATATCCTCTCCATCGCCAAGGCCGGCGGCGGTTTCATCACCTTCGTCTAGCTTGCCGGCACGATGGACTTCGTCGTGCTGATGCTGGTGCTGCACTGGCGCAAGATCCTGTTCGTCCTCGCCATCGCTGTCGTGCTCGGCTGGTTTCAGGATCTGTTCGGCCATTAACCGGAGGCCGCGCGCCGGATACGGCAACGGCCGGTTAACCATGCTCGTAAACGCCGCGTTGACACCTAAGGCGGATTTGGCCCAAATCGTTAACAATGCGTTAACGGGTTATGTCGATGCGTTTTGGGTTGCTTCTCCTCGCGCTGCTATCCTGCTCCGCTCCGGTGGCGGCCCTGGAGCAGAAGGCTGTCGAGACGCCGGCCGCCGTGCAACCGAGCCCGACGTCCCGGCAGGTCCTCGCCCCCGGCGCGAGCGCCACGCTCCTGCTCGCCCGTCCCGCCCGCCTCGCCGTGGTGCATAACGCGCAGGTTGCCAGCGCCCGCATCGCCGCCGATACGCGCGCGACCATCTCCGCCAAGGCCCCCGGCCACACCGTGATTGACCTGCGCGATGCCCGTGGCGCGCTGGTGCATCGCCTCGAACTGACGGTCAGCGCTCCGGCCGACGCGCCGACCGGCTCCCTGCCGAAAAATGCCGGGCCGAGCTTCCCGCACGCGCCGAGCGCGCGCGATTTCCAGGCTCTGATGGGCCGCAACTGGCAGCGCCTTGCCGCCCGCGCAACCGGACATGCCAGCGCGATGCCGGCCGCCAGCGCGCCCTTGACGGAAAGCGGCCGCGTCCGTCCGCCGCTCGGCTGGAACCAGTTCTGCAATTTCTATGCGTCCGAATGCGCCACGCCCGATCTGCCGCCCGTCACGCCGGCGCTGACCGCCGCCAAGTGGCGCCAGCTTGTCGCGATCAATGCCGCGGTCAACCGGCGCATCAAGCCGCTATCCGACATGGATCATCACGGCGTCGTCGAGCATTGGGACTATCCCATGGATGGCAGCGGCGACTGCGAGGATTACGCCCTGCTCAAGCGGCGCCTGCTGATCGATGCCGGCTGGCCCCGGCAGGCGCTGCGCATGACGGTGGTGCGCGACCTGCAAGGTGACGGCCATGCCGTGCTGACGGTCGCCACCGACCATGGCGATCTCGTGCTCGACAATCAGGTCTCGGAAATCGTGCCGTGGGAAGCCACCGGCTACCGCTTCGTCAAGCGCCAGTCGGCGAGCGACCCCAATGTCTGGGTGTCGCTCGATGCGAGCGATGCTGTCACCCCGGCCATGGTCGCCGCCGGCGCGCGCCGCTGAAATCCGGCGCCGCTTTCGCCGGCAGGGCGAATGAAACCTTAACGGCGCGCCGCATTCGGGGCCAATCGCGCAAAAGTCTTTACCATTAACGCGGCGACGGCACGGTGGCGGATTCCGTTGAGGAATCAAGCACCCTGCTTGGTAAACGCCGGATCGCTCATATTTTATATACTTTACGAGGCGTCGATTTTCTATTGAGATTATACTAACGCGAACCAGTAGAATTTGAGGCTTTTGTTTCAGCCGATCCATGAAATCCCCGTGACATGGTCCCTCCATCGACAAGGAGGGGTCCATGTCTCGCAAGTTTCAGTCTGGCAAGTTTATCAAGGGGTTCGCCGGCATCGCCGCCATGGTTTGCGGTCTGGCGATGATGGCGGGCCAGGCCAACGCCACCAATATCGAGAAAGCCTCGATGAGCGTCATGCGGCAGGTATCCCCGCCGATCGGCTGGGTACAATTCTGCCGCGACTATAGCGAATACTGCAACGTCGAAACTCTTTCGCCGGAAGAGCTCGTGCTGAACGAGCACAACTGGAAGCAGTTGCTCGCCATCAACGCCGCGGTCAACAGCGAGATCGAGCCGGTCACCGACATGGATCACTGGGGCGTGCCCGAGCGCTGGGACATCCCAACCGACGGCAAGGGCGATTGCGAGGATTACGTGCTGGAGAAGCGCCGCCGCCTGCTGCTGGCCGGCTGGCCGCGCCAGGACCTGCTGGTCACGGTGGTGCGCGACAAGAGCGGCGACGGCCATGCCGTGCTCACGGTCAAGACCGATCGCGGCGACCTGATCCTCGACAACCAGGAAGCCAAGGTGCTGCTCTGGGGCGAGACCGGCTACAAGTTCATCAAGCGCCAGAGCGAGGAAAACCCGAACCGCTGGGTCGGCCTCGGCAATATCGACACGCAACTTTTCACGGCGCGCTGAGCCCCGCGCCGATCACGGATCGCAGGCCTCGTCTCTTACCCCTCCCGTCCCCGACAGGCTTGCGCGGGCCGGCTGCACGCCACGGCAGCCGGCCCAACTCTCGTCTCAGCCATGCACCCGCAAATCGCGGGCAAAGCGCTGCCAGTTCTTCACATAGCCGGCCGACGAGCGCTTGAGCCGCGCCACCGCCTCCTCGTCAAGCTGGCGGATGACCTTGGCGGGCGAACCGACGATCAGCGAATTCTCAGGGAAACTCTTGCCTTCGGTGACGAGCGCACTGGCCCCCACCAGCGAGTTCGCACCGATCTTCGCTCCGTTGAGGATGATAGCGCCCATGCCGATCAGGCAGTTATCGCCGATCGTGCAGCCATGCAGGATGGCGCGATGGCCGACGGTGCAGCCAGCCCCGACCGTCAGCGGCAGGCCCGGGTCGGTATGGAGCATGGCATGCTCCTGGATGTTGCTGCCTGGCCCGATATCGATCAACTCGTTATCGCCGCGCAGCACCGCGCCGAACCAGATGCCGACATCGCGCGCCAGCAGCACCGTGCCGATGACATGGGCATCGGGCGCGACCCAGTACTCGCCCTCGGGCGGCAGATCCGGCGTACGCTCGCCGAGGGAATAGATTGGCATGAGGTGACCTGTCCGAGACTTGGGGCTTCAGAAGCCCTGGAAAAGCGCGATGATAACCCGCCCCGCCACCATGCTCCAGCCGCAGGCGATCAAGGTGGCGAGAAAAACCAGCCAGATGTTGCGTTTCTCATGGCGGCGGCCGCGCACCGTGTTGCGCAGGATGATGAACGGCGCCGAGAACACCACCAGCGGTACCGAGGCGACGGCACCGACGCCGCCGCTCTCCAGCATGCGGAAACTCGGCTGCTGCGAGGTCAGCCAGTTGAAGGCATTGGCGAGGAAGCCGGCAAACGCGAACCCCACCAGCAGCGCCTGGAACAGAGCGATTTCCTCAGCCGACAATGCGGGCATGGCCCTTCCTCACGCGAGCGACGATCATGGTGAATAATCGGTAAACGCGAGCGCCAAGGCAATCTCCCCCTGCCGGCTGTTTGGTGACATCGTTAACGCCAGCGATTCGGATCAATGGCTGGAACGGAGCATGCTGCGCACCTTCCTCATCACCATCGCCGTGACGCTTGCCGCGCTTGGCGGCCTGCTCGCCACGCAACTCGATATCGGCGGCCTGACGGGCGCCGCGCCGCGGCCGAGCATGCTGCGGGTCGGCACGGCGCGGCTGCTGGTGCCGGCCGGCTATCTTCGCGCCGGCGACACCGATACGGCGGCGGCAAGCGATATCGACCTCATTGCCGCCTGGCCCGGTTTCGGCCCGCCTGCCGCCGCCGGGCAGCCGGGCAGCAGCGAGCCCCTGGTCTTCCTGCATCTTGCGCCGGCCGCTGGCACCGATCCGGCCGAGCGCCCGATGACGCTCTACGCCCGCTTCTTCGCCGACGAGCACTGGAGCAATCCGGGCGGGCTGCTGATGCGGCGCTTCCGGCCCGATTCGCCCTATGGCGGCGAGGAACTCTACTTCTCAGCCCCCGATGGCGAGGCATTCAGCGCCCGCTGTCCGCGCCAGGGCAGCGTGGCCGATGTCGGCAGCGCCAACTGCCTGTGGTCGTTCCGGCAGGACGGCCTTGACATCCAGGCGCGCTTTCCCGCCAGTCTTTTGCCGCGCTGGACGCGATTGCGCGACGGCGTGCAGGCCCTGCTGCGCGGCTGGATCGCCGCCGCCGGGCCAACGCAAGCGACAAAGGACAAACCATCATGACAGAGGGCGCGCTCGTGCTGTTCTCCGGCGGACAGGATTCGACGACCTGCCTCGCCTGGGCGCTGGAGCGGTTCGGCACGGTCGAGACCATCGGCTTCGCCTATGGCCAGCGCCACCATATCGAGATGACGTGCCGCGAGACGGTGCTGGCCAGCCTGGCCCGCGACTTCCCGCGCTGGCGCGATGGGCTGGCCGAGGATCATGTCGTCGCCATCGATGCGCTCGGCGCGCTGTCCCGCACCAGCCTGACGCAGGACATGGCCTTCGCCATGGAGAAGGACGGGCTGCCCAACACCTTCGTGCCCGGCCGCAACCTGATCTTCCTCGCCTTCGCTGCAGCCCTCGCCTATCGCCGCAACCTGAAGCACATCGTCACCGGCGTGTGCGAGACGGATTATTCCGGCTATCCCGATTGCCGCGACGACACCATCAAGGCGATGCAGGTCGCGCTCAATCTCGGCATGGAGCGCCGCTTCGTGCTGCACACGCCGCTGATGTGGATCAACAAGGCCGAGACCTGGCGCATGGCGCGGCGCCTCGGCGGCGAGCCCCTTATCCGCATCGTGCGCGAGGAAACCCATAGCTGCTATCTCGGCGACCACACGACGCGGCACGATTGGGGTTACGGCTGCGGTACCTGCCCGGCCTGCGACCTGCGCGCCGCCGGCTGGCGGGGTTTTGTCGCCAGTTGACCCGCGAGATACGCAGCCTGCGTATTTCACTGCGTGAGTTTTGCCGCGAGGGGTGCTAAACGCCCTCCAACCCTTTCCATCCCGATTGCAACAACGCGGACGCCATGAGCAGCTTCACGCCGAAATCCGATTTCCTCCAGGTGATGACCGAGCGCGGCTTCATCCACCAGTGTTCCGATCTCGCCGGCCTCGATGCGCTAGCGAGCGGCGGCAAGCTCGTCGGCTATATCGGCTTCGACTGCACCGCCCCCTCGCTGCATGTCGGCTCGATGGTGCAGATCATGTGCCTGCACTGGCTGCAGCAGACCGGCAACCGGCCGATCGCCCTGATGGGCGGCGGCACGACGCGCGTCGGCGACCCGACCGGGCGCGACGAATCGCGCAAAATCCTCACGCTGGAGGATATCGAGCGCAACAAGAACGGCATCAAGCAGGCCTTCTCGCGCTTCCTGACCTTCGGCGATACCGGCACCGACGCGCTGATGACCGACAATGCCGAGTGGCTGACCAAGCTCAACTGGATCGAGATGCTGCGCGATATCGGCAAGCATTTCTCGGTCAACCGCATGCTGGCGATGGATTCGGTCAAGCTGCGCCTCGAGCGCGAGCACGAGATGAGCTTCATCGAGTTCAACTACATGATCCTGCAGGCTTATGACTACGTCGTGCTCAGCCAGCGCTACGGCTGCAACCTGCAGATGGGCGGCTCCGACCAGTGGGGCAACATCGTCAACGGGCTCGATCTCGGCCGGCGCATGGGCACGCCGCAACTCTACGCGCTGACCACGCCGCTGATCACGCTCGCCTCCGGCGCCAAGATGGGCAAGACGGCGAGCGGCGCCGTCTGGCTCAACCCGGACATGAAGAGCCCGTACGAGTACTGGCAGTTCTGGCGCAACACCGAGGATGCCGACGTGGCGCGCTTCCTCAAGCTGTTCACCACGCTGCCGATGAGTGAAATCGAGCGCCTCGCCGCGTTGCAGGGCGCCGAGATCAACGAGGCCAAGAAGGCGCTCGCCGACGCCGCGACCACGCTGCTGCACGGCCCGGCCGCCGCCCGTGTCGCCGCCGAGACGGCGCGAAAAACCTTCGAGGACGGCATTGCCGCCGACACGCTGCCGACCGTCACCGTCGCGGGCGCCGACCTGATGGCGGGGCTCGGCGTGCTCAACGCCTTCGTCACCGCCGGGCTCACCGCCTCGACCGGCGAGGCGCGCCGACAGATCAAGGGCGGCGGCCTGCGCGTCAATGGCATCGTGCTCACCAACGAGCACGCCATGCTGACGCCGGCCGACGCCATCAACGAGGGCGCGATCAAGCTGTCGATGGGCAAGAAGCGCCACATCCTGCTGCGCCCGGTCGATTGAGCGAGCCCCGAGTCCGGGGCTGCCCCTCCCCTACATCAGGGCAATGAGTGTCATTCCCGACGCGCGCCAGCGCGATCGGGAATCCAGGAGCCGCTGGCGCATTGGCCTCTGGATTCCCGTCTTCGCGGGAAGGACAGCGGGAAGCCTTTCGCCCCGAATTTGATCACGGGGGCGAGGGCCGGCGCCTTTCGTAGCGGGATGGGCCGGTCAAGCCGTCCCATGACGGTGGAGAAGCGAGCACCAGCCTTTCAGCCGTCATCGGCGGG
>ERZ778018.499-NODE-499-length-57384-cov-18.613354_pt1 | contig 57384 bp, 56 predicted proteins | sample MGYA00375748_ERZ778018 | MGnify/ENA primary metagenome ERZ778018 (study PRJEB29350, sample SAMN05509839) | bioreactor metagenome | biome: bioreactor; material: wastewater | place: South Africa: University of Cape Town | collected 2014-04-22 ... | reverse complement strand
GGGAACGCTAAGGCCGCCGCCGTCCGCCGCAAGCGGAAAATCGCCTGCCCCGACCCACCCTAGTTTTCCGCTTGCCCCGGACGGCTCCGGCGGCCTCTTCCCGCGTCCCCGACAGGCCGCGATGGACGCGGCCTCGAAACGAACAGGAGACATTTCATGAAAAGCATCACGCACACGCTGAGCATCGACCTGGACGATGCGCTCGAAGAGGAGCTGGACGGAGTCCTCGGGGAAATCGAGGGCTTCCTGGACGGGCTACGGGAGCGGTCGTGGCGGATACCGCCGCTGAGGGTCGTCGTCGACATCCCCGAACTGCTCGCGAAATCGAGGAGCGTCGCCCTCATCTGGACCGTCGAGGACGTGCTCGCCCAGCGGCCCGACCTGGGCGACGACCAAGCCTGGCAGGTGCTCCGCCACGCCGCCGAGCACATCGAACGCGACATGGGCCTGAAGGCCCGGTACCTGAAGGAGTACGCCCTGCAACTCTTCGGGCCGCTACCCGGGATGACGTACGCCGTGGCGATGTCCCTCCACGCCGTCTGCCACTTCCCCGACTCCGACGCGAAGTTCGACTACCAGTGCTTCCTAACCGACGGCCGATGCGTCCTCGTCCGCTCCGAGCCGGGCACGCACAGCGTCATCCCCTCGACCCTCACGAGCGACGACGTGCCCCACGTCGTGCCGCTCGACCAGGTCCCTCCCGACGTCTACGCCATCCTCGCGAGAGCCATCGCAGCGTAGCTTCGCCACCGGGCAGCGGTCGGCCTCGGCCGCCGTCCGGTGGAATCCTGCCCATTCGGTCCCTCCGCTTCGCCTCTCATCGCCCCACTGCGTGCCTGACCTGGGAACGCTAAGGCCGCCGCCGTCCGCCGCAAGCGGAAAATCGCCTGCCCCGACCCACCCTAGTTTTCCGCTTGCCCCGGACGGCTCCGGCGGCCTCTTCACGCATCCCCGTCAGGCCGCGATGGGCGCGGCCTCGAAACGAAGAAGGAGAACCCTCATGAGCGAACAGAATCCACGAACGACCGTCCGACCCTTCGACTACCGTCGCGACGCAGATGGCTTCGACGACGTCTACGAAATCATCGACCACCGAGGTATCACGCTGGCGACCATCCCCTTCTGGGACGAGCCCGACACGGACGACGCCGAACGAGCACTCGCCCTCGCACGGCTCTTCGCCGCGGCACCGAGCCTGCTCGCCGCCCTGGAATGGTTCGAGTCTGCGTGGCGGCGCTGGGCGGAAGACGCCCGTCGCTACCCATCGCTCGCCGAGAAGACCGAGATGTTCCACATCTACAACGCGGCCCGCGACGCCGTCGCCCTGGCGAGGTCCGGCTGAACCTCGACCGGCGTCTCGCCGGTCTCGCTCTCGCCCCGAGACCCCTCCGCGGAGTCGTCCGTCCCCGCGAATGGCCGGACGATTCTCCGCTTCATCCGCACGCACTCGTAAGGCAGGGGCGCGAGCCCGGCCGCCTTGCGGACCGCGTTGACCGAGCGGACCAGGCCGAGGAGCTGGCGACGCACCGGGGCATAGGGCTCGAAAGGCAGGTTGGAAATCATACGTTCGAGTCGCTCGGGAGAGCGACGCAGGGCGAGTTCGAGGAAGACGGCCTTGAGCACGTTGTACTGCTCGCGTTCGATGCGGACGCAGACCCGCCCGGCCTTGGAGCTGAGGGAGTAGCCGCCATACTTGAACGGCTCGCGGCGGCAGTCGCGGATGAGGCCCGCCTCGTGATGGAAGAACGGCGAGACGCCGTCGGTCGCGAAGAGCACGAAGAACCGCTCGTGACGCAGGTAACGCACGTTCGCGTGCCCGCCCCGCTTCCGCCGGTACCGCGACCACTTCGAGAGGGTGGCGCCGTAACGCTCGGCGAGCTTGCGGTCGATGGACCGCGGGTCCTTCCCCTCGGGCACGCGGCCCGTCACGTAGTAGAAGTAGCCCTTGCCGATGCAGGCCACCGCGACCTGCTGGATGAAACCCTCCAGCGAGGTCGTCACGAGTCTCGTCTCTTCCATCGCGACACCCATCGAGCAATCGCACGCAACAACGGTGAGGCAGTTGGTCAGGGCCCAACTGCCGAAAAGGCCCAAATCCTTCGGCGGCAAGCCGCTACGTCGAGGAACGCGGCGTCGCCGCGGCCCCGCGAAAACTAGTTTCTTCAGTTGAAGTCGCTCAATTCATAGAAGTAGCGGTCTCCATCAACCTCCAACGGTCCTTTCATACGTTTCAGCATGTTCGTCCCGTCGTCTGCTCGCCGCCGAGCGTGCGGCCCCTCTCCCGAGAGACATCTCGCTCGACCACGATTACTTCCTCGCCAGAGGAAACGGCCGCGCGGGGACACCTTCGTCCCCGCCGACCGAAACGCCTCAGAGATGGGTAAAAACTCGTCCCCGCTTTCGTCGTCGCCTCCGTGCCCGGCACCACCCGGGCACGCGAACGAGCCTGCCACTGCCTTGCAGCACGCTCGCCCGACTCGCGTCGGCTCCTACTCGCGGGACACTCCCGGACTGCGGCATTTGAATCACCCGGCCGACCAAGCCGGGCACCGGACACCACTCCGGCCGCCGCAGCCCTTCCCAGGTTAGGGATGCACTCCGCCCAATCGGTCACGTCGCTAGGGGGTGTCATCCCCCGGGCCGCACGCCGTATGTCCCGGGCTCCCGCCCAGGCATAGTTTCCACCGATGAGTGATTTCTCCGGGCCGAAACTAGAAGCGCCCGGTTACCCGTCGGCGTGCGGTTTTCGCGGTTCGGTACCGTCTCCGATTGGACTCACTGGCAAGCCCTCGCGGGCCTTTCATGGTTGAGCTTTTCGCGGCCTTCGGATTTGCCGAAGGTCCCCGACCCCGGTCAAAGAGTCGGTCCCGCCTGTCGCCAGGACGGAAGCTCCCCACGCCAGCCGAGTTGAGCGGACCACGTGGGCCCGGACCCCTCGGGCGGGATTTGCACCCGCTTCGTGACATCACGGCCTCGAATGCCCGAGGACATCGAGGTTCTTCCCTGTCGCCCCGTTTCCACGAGACGTCGAGCGGCGGCGTAGGCAATCCGGCAGGCATCGATGGCCGCCCGCGCGGGCGGACCATCCCCGACGCTCGGGGAACCGCGACCTGCCGCGGGTGAAACTCACGACTCACCCACGCGCCTCGGACCTATCGGATAGAACATCGGGATTGCTCTCGCGTGCCGGGCGACGTCGCCCACGGGCATCGAAGCGAGGATTACTCCGATGAGCCTCCGTCGAGCTGGACGAGCCACTCTCATGGCATCCAGCTCTACGAGTCGACACCGCGGCGGATGGTGAATCCCGCCCCCTTAGACCGGCTGGTGAGGCCGGTTTTACCGGGTGGTGCCGCCCATCTCGAAGACGCCAGTAACGTTCCACGTCACCGACGACACGCGGCGTCATCGCCGCGGCTTCAAGCGTCTTAAATCTACGCCAGAGAATCGTGATGCGACAGCGGCACTTACGCGGTCAGAACGTGTCAGTATCGGGCCAAGGTTGGGAAATGGGTCTCACTCCCAGAAGGTAGCGAGGAACGACTTCGACTCTGCGGGTCCGGTGATTTCCAACCAGACCGGCCCGTCGCTCGGTTCCGAGGTGAGCACGAATCGCAGGAACGGGCAGCATCGCCGCTCCAGTCCGACGATTCGGGACAGCTCGTCGAACAGCTCGGGCGGGAATCGGAACGCGTACCCGCCCTCCCGTTCAAGCGTTTGTTGCAAGGACGAGCCTACTTTGCGGAGGAGACCCTCACGCCGCTCGCGGAGCTGGTCGGCGGTCAGCGTGCATGCTATCGGGACGCTCGTCTTTTCCATGTCGCACCTCGCTCTGAGTCGTCATTGCCCCCGAGGCCCGTAGAGGATGATGGCCGCCCCCCCGAGGCAGACCCCAGCCCCGAGCACGTCCCAGCGGTCCGGCCGGACGCCTTCGACCAGCCAGAGCCAGACGAGGGCCGAGAGGATGTAAATCCCCCCGTAGGCGGCATAGGCTCGCCCGGCCGCGGCGGCATCGATGCGAGTCAGGGCCAGGGCGAAGACGACCAGCGACGCGACGCCGGGGAGGGTCCAGAGCGGGCTCTTCTGCATCCTGAGCCAGGCCCAAAAGGCGAAGCACCCGGCAATCTCGCCCAGGGCGGCCAGCAGATACCAGAGAATCGACTTCATCAGGGCTCCATCATCCCGCCCGTTTGCCGGAGCGAGGGGTTCAGTTTACGCACAGAGGCACACGGGGCGTGATAACCGGGCCGGGTGGACGACGGCGAACCGCACCTCTCGCCCGAGGTTCTCCAGCCAGGTTCCGACCGGGCCCCCCCGCCGGTCCCCGAGGACCGTCGCGAGCGCATCGATGCGTCGGGAGAGCCCCCGCAAAGCCGCCGCGGATGGCGAGTATCTCAGCGTCCGGTGGGCGTCTCGGGCGAGGCCCCGGATGGCCTGAGCAAATTCGGCCGGGTCGGACAGCGTGTCTAGTTCCATCCTGTTCTCCTTCGCCGCTTGAGCGGACGGTCATCGAGCGTCCCACACCAGGGCCGCAAAGCTGGCAACAGCCCTCACTGGTCCTGAACGGCCGATTCCAGGGCCAGCTTCGCCATCGAGAGCTTGTAGCAGTCCTCGAACCTGGGGCACCGCCGACACTCCTCCCACGCGGCCAAGTCCGCCGCCACAGAACGGCCGCCTCGAAACATCCCGCCCACCCGCTCAAGTAGGACGGTGAACACCCTGCCGCGGGCGGGGCGGCCCTCGGGAAGATGCAGCAGGTCGGGGAACATCCTGCCGTAGCAATCCGGTTGATGGGTGTCGTTCATGGGTTCAGCTCCTTCGGGCGGTGAGTTCAGGTCGGGACGATTTCAGCCCCTTCCGGACGGGTAACGTGGAAGAATCGCCGCTGGAAATAGAGGGCGACGCTCACCAGGCCGATGAGCACCGGCACCTCGACGAGCGGCCCGATGACGGCCGCGAACGCCGCCCCCGAGTCGATGCCGAAGACCGCCACCGCCACGGCAATCGCCAGCTCGAAATTGTTCGAGGCCGCCGTGAACGCGAGCGTCGCCGTCTTCGAGTAGTCGGCCCCGAGCTTCCATCCCATCCAGAAGGAGACCAAGAACATCACGACGAAGTAGATGAGCAGCGGCACGGCGATGCGGAGCACGTCGAACGGCAAAGCCACGATGTTCTGACCCTGGAGGGAGAACATCACCACGATGGTGAAGAGGAGCGAGACGAGCGTCAGCGGGCTAATCGCCGGGATGAATCGCGTCTCGTACCACTCGCGGCCCTTGGCCCTGACGAGCACGAATCGCGTGAGCATCCCCGCGAGGAACGGAATCCCGAGGTAGATGAAGACGCTCTGAGCAATCGCCCCGATGGTGATTCGCGAAAGGTCGACGTCGCCGAAGTGGACTCCCACGAGCGGCGGGAGCACCTTCACGAAGAGCCACGCATAGACGGAATAGAAAAGCACCTGGAAGACCGAGTTGAAGGCCACGAGCCCCGCCGCGTAGTCGGAATCCCCCTTGGCGAGCTCGTTCCAGACAATCACCATCGCGATGCAGCGGGCGAGCCCAATCATGATGAGGCCGATGGCGTACTCGGGCTTGTCCGCGAGGAACGCCAGCGCCAGGCCGAACATGAGGAGCGGCCCAATCACCCAATTCTGGACGAGCGAGAGGCCGAGGACCCGCGTGTTGCGGAACACCTCGGGGAGCCGCTCATACCGGACCTTGGCGAGCGGCGGGTACATCATGAGGATGAGCCCCACCGCGATGGGAATCGAGGTCGTGCCGACCGAGAGCCGCGTGACGGCCTCGGTGACCGACGGGGCGAACTGCCCGAGGGCCACGCCCAGGAGCATCGCCAGGAAAATCCAGAGCGTCAGGTATCGGTCGAGGAACGAGAGACGGCCTCCCGCCTTGGGATGACATGTCTCGATGGTTTCGCTCTTCATCGTGTCTCCTTTGCGGCCTTCAGCTCGTGGGCCTGCACCATCACCGAGAGCATGAGCCGCCCGATGTCATCCCTTCGCTCGGCGTACTTCTCGGCCTCCGACGGCTCGCCGTCGAAATCTTTGGGGTCCTCGAACGGCATCGAGACGCGGAGCGTCGCCCCCGTCACCATCGGGCAGCCCGCATCGGCTTCGCCGCAGACCATCAGGGCGGCGAAGCCCGATTGCGGATTGCTCGCGTCGGCGTAGTGCTTCGAGAACTCGAGCATCTCCAGGCCCTCGCCCCACGCCACGCGATAGACGGGATTCTCCAGTCCCGGCTCGCCACGCTCGGCTTCCCTCCCGCTCGGTTCAATCTCGAAGCCGATGGCCCTCAAGGTCGAGACGGTGCGGGGGTTGAACGCGGTCGGGTCGGTGCCGCCGCTGTGGAATCGAATCTCGGGCAACCCGTGATAGGCCGCGGCGAGGTTGCCCATCGACGAGCCGAGGATGCTCCGGCGGGAATTCCCGGTGCAGACGACGATGACGTTGAGCGGAGACCCGGGCCGGTAATTCGCGGCAATCCAGCGAGCGAGCGTCTCTCCCGCCTCGCGGTGCTGAGGAGTCATTCCCTCGAAGCTCGACGAGAGACGCTCGGCGTGCTCGCGAAGCGGAGCGAAGAGCCTCGTGCGACTCTCGGATGGTTCTGAGGACATGGTTTCTCGCATGGTTCGGATGTCAGGGTTTGATGGCATAGACCTTCACGCTCGCCGCGTAGTCGTTCAGGTCATGGAGCCGGGAGAGTTCGGCAAGTCGCGTGATGAGCTCGGGCGTCTTCGACTCGGCCGGGGAGCAGCACGAGGCCCCCGCGTCGCTCGCCGCCGCCTTCTCCTCGGTCGTGCAGCACGCTTCGCCGACGGCGACCGGCTTCGTCGGGGTGCAGCACGCCGACGATTCGGCAGGGGCGGGCGTGCAGCAGGCCAAGGGCTCGAGGGCCACCGGCTCGCTCGTCATCGCGGTGCCGCAGCACCCCGACTGCCCTTCAATCTGGGCATAGGCGTTCAGGTCCGCCCCGGAGTCGATGATTTCGACGTGGGCGAAGCCCGCCGCCTTGAGGCCCTCGCGGTATTCGTCGACGGGGATGGCCCCCGCGATGCAGCCGACGTAGGCGAGGAGGTCCTTGCTAATCTCGGGCGGGAGCGGCTTCTTGAGGGCGATGTCCGAGACCGCAACGCGACCGCCGGGCTTGAGCACGCGAGCCATCTCGCGGAACACGGCCCGCTTGTCCGGGGCGAGGTTGATGACGCAGTTCGAGATGATGCAGTCGGCCGAAGCATCCGAGAGCGGCAGCTCGTCGATGGTCCCCTTGAGGAACTCGGCGTTTGCCGCCCCGGCCTTCTCGGCGTTCTTCCTCGCACGGTCGAGCATCTCGTCGGTCATGTCGACGCCGATGGCTTTTCCCGTGGGCCCGACCTGCTTCGCCGCGAGCAGCACATCGATGCCGCCGCCGGAGCCCAGGTCGACCACGACCTCGCCGGGCCGGAGGTTGGCCGTCGCCGTCGGGTTGCCGCACGACAGGCCCATGTTGGCCTCGGCCGGGATGCTCCGGAGTTCCTCCGCCGTGTAGCCGAACGCCTCGGCAACGGCCTGGACGCCCGCGCTCTCGTTGGTGAGCGTGCTCGCGGCGACCGCGGCGTACTTCTCCCGCACGACTTCTTCGATGACCTTGCTCAATTCATCCTCCGTTCTTCGGTTGGGGTTTTCCTTCGTCCTGCATCAGGCACAGGGCCAGGTCGAGGAGCGGGGCGACGCACCCGTTCACGACCCGGTAATACATGTTGTTCCCGTCGCGGCGTGCCTGGAGCATCCCGGTGTCCGAGAGCCGCGTGAGCTGGTTCGAGACCGCTTGCGGCGTCATGCCGAGGGTCTTGGCCAGGTCGGTGACCGTCGCCTCTCCGCTCCGCACCAGGTGATGGAGCATGCGGATGCGAGTGTCGTTGGCCAGCACCTTGAAGAGGGCCATGACCTTGACCGCCTCGACGAACGAGAGGAGCGGCCGGTTGGCGAGCGGCGAGCCCTTAGAGCACGAGTCGTCGGGGGCACAGCAGGCGGCTTCGGTCGAGGTCGATTGCTTTTTCGCCATGGGCTCGGTCCTCCTCTTCAACTATTACACTATATCGTGTATCCGTGACAAGAGGGCAAGGATTTTTCCCGCGGTCCGCCCGGAATCCGTCGTCCTTTCAATGCCCTGCCCCGCCGATTCCGAGGTCGCGGAGCGTCTGGCCGACCGACGTCATCGCCGCGCCCGGACGGCCGGAGGAGCGAGACCGGTCCAACTCGGCGACCGCCGCGTCCCATCGCGCCCGCGTCCACTCGGGAAGCTCGCGACGCACCAGCGGCAGCGGGTCGCCGCGGAATCCCGCACGAGCGAGCGCCGCTTGCACCGAGCGGGCCAGCAGGGCATCCGCCGAAAGCGTTTCCTCCGGCCGTTGCGGGGGGGCCGGAGTTGGACGCTCCCTCTCGCGGGGAACCGGCGGCTTGAGCAGCGAGCGGGCCGCGTCCTCGTCGGCCTGGGTGATGAACTCGAACCGCTTGCCGCGGACCATCCACGAGAAGAGCCGACACGGCTTCGAGCCGACCGCACGGGCGTGGGCCGAGGCCGCGAGGAACGCGAGCCGGTCGGCCTCGCTCGACGAGATGAACCGGGCCTCGACCGCCTGGGCGTGCAGCTCGAGCAGTCGCGTCCCGTCGCGGAGGTCATCGGGCACGACGTCCCGAAGGTCGGGTTTCTTCTCGGCCGGGTTCGAATTCGAAAAACCAGCCGGTCCGCCGGAGGCCGCAGGCCGTGAGGCGGGTTTCTGGTTGTTAGATTCCCGAAGGGGTTTCTTGTCTGTACTAGGGCCTGCAAAATGCCCCGCATTTTCGGGCCGAGGGCCTGAAGATTCATCCGCCGCGGCGGGGGCCGCGACCGCCTCCGCTGTGGACAACTCGGCGGGAGTCGCCTGCCCTTCCGGTCCCCAATCGAGGTTCACCGAGACCCAGAGCCCGTCGCGGTTGAGCACGTGCTGCGAGCAATCCTCGGGGAGCAGCCAGCCGAGTTCGAGCACGAGGAACCTCCTCGCGTCGAAGACGCTCCGCTCCGTCACGCCGAAGACGTCGGCGACCCACGACGCCTTGCAGCAGCCGACCGGGTTCACGCCCTCGCCCTTGCGATAGAACAGGCAGCGAATCAGGTGGGCGAGCACCGTCGCCGTCCGGGCCTTGCTCAGGCCACCGGCCAGGCGACGAATCATCCGCCGCGGCACCGGGACCTTGCGCGTGGCCCCCTGGAGTTGGGCGAGCATCGCGTCGAGGCCCGAGCGGTCCGGGCACCGCAGCTCGTCGGCCGACTCGGCGAAGGCGATGCCCGCCTTCGTGCACGAGCGGAGGAGGCCCAGGTCGAGGAGTTGCTTGACGGCGGGGCGTAGGCCCCCCTGCCCCGACTCGGGCCCGCCCACGAGCTTCCTGAGCCCTTCCATCGATGGTTGGAATTTGTTCCCGGAGAGTCGCCGCCGCGTCTCCAGCTCGATGCAGCCGAAGTAGGCGCGCAAGGCAAGCTTCGTGACCAGGCCCTCGCGATACGCCCACCAGGCCATCGCGAGCCTCGTCACCGAGACCGGCTCGTATCCCCCCGCGATTCGTCCCTGTAGGCCCTCTCCCCCAATGCGTTCGTTCGATGCCATCGCCCCATCCCGAGCATGCGGACGGTAAACGGGCGTCCGCGTCGGCCCGAGGGCAGACCGGTAGCGTCAGGGCGCAAAATCCCCGTCCTTCGCGGAGGTTTGTGATTGACGGGGGTACAGGAAGGGCGCTAGACTTGGGGGTGTTCTGTGCCCCTGCATCTAGCGCCGCTGGAGCCCTGGCAGGCCCCTTCCGGCATCTCCGGTCAACCGACCGCGAAGCAATCAAAGCGACTCGCCCTGGCAGGCGGTCGCTTTTTTGCTTTCTGGGTTCTTGCGAACTTCAGCCCTACATATCCGTTTGCCCATCTGATTCGTCGCCACCGGCTCCCCATGAGCCGGGGCACGGGGCTGCTTCAACCCCGTTAAAGCTCGACTATAGGGCCGAGTCGGACGCCCCGCAATTCCCTATCTGCTTGCCAGTACTAGAGAAACTGCCCTCGAATTGCCCCGGAAGCCGCCGCCGCGGGCCTTCTGTCCGGGGGTAGAGAGGCACACGGAAACGCTTGTGTGTGGAGGTATACCGGCACACACAAGCACTTAGCGATGAGTCTGACTCTATACCTCCACACGTGCATTCGAAGCCGAGCGAGCGGCGGAATCGCCCGCGATTTTCGGCAGTTCCGGGAGTGTGGAGTCAGGAGGCAGACTCGCGGTTAACCGCTATCTGTCTGGGGGTATAGAGGCACACGAATGGCCATCTGTGTGGAGGTATAGTGTCAGACAGATTCCCCTAGTGAGTGTGGAGGCATAGTGGTATACCTCCCTCAGAAATTTTTCCCGAGGAGGACCCGAGCGATGCGATTTGGACGGACCGTGACCATAACCCTGGCCAATCAGAAGGGAGGCTGCGGCAAGACCACGTCGGCCGTCAGCATCGCCGCGGCCTTGGCCGACCAGGGCCTCTCGGTCTGCGTGGTCGACGCCGACCCGCAGTGCAACGCGACCGACACCTTCGGCATCGACCGCGACCAGCTCACCCACGAAGGGCTCTACACGCTCGCCGACGCCTACCTCGGCAAGAAAGCGGCCCGCGAAATCGAGTACGAGTTCGACGACGGGCGTTTCGGCGGCCTGCTCACGGTCATGCCCGGCCACCGGGCCCTGGGCACCGTGCCGCACCGCCTCGAATCGCAGCTCCAGGCCACCATCGCCAACGACGACTACTCCGACCTCGACGCCGACGACATCAAGAACGAGCACCGCCACCGCCTGAAGCAGTCGCTCGAATCGCTCCGCGGCGTCCGCGACGTCATCATCATCGATACGCCGCCGGACCTCGGGTTCCTGATGACCACGGCCCTCATCGCCTCGGACTACTACATCATCCCCGTCTTCCCCTCGGGCTACGACCTGAAGGGCCTGGAGACGCTCTGGCGGACCGTCGACAAGGTCCGCGAACGCTACAACCCGCAGCTCGCGCTCCTGGGCGTGCTGCTCGGCAACTTCGACTCGCGGCCGAAGCTCGACAACGACATCCAGCAGATGCTGACGCAGAAGTTCGGCCAGGGCGTCGTCTTCGCCACGAACATCCACCGCAGCGTGAAGCACCGCGAGGCGAGCGTCTACGGCAAGACCATCTTCGAGCACGCCCCGGACCATCCGGCCGCCGAGCAGTTCCGGTCGCTCGCCCAGGAAGTCCTCAAGCGTCTCGGTCCCGTCGCCGAGGGCGAGGAGCCGCTCCCGCTGATGGAGGCGAACCGTGGCTAAAGGCAACCGCGGGCTGCCGCCCTCCTTCAAGCTCGACATCCCCGACCAAGGCGGGCCCGTGCAGCTCGGCGACTACCTCGACGAGGTGGACGCCGCCCCCGTCGCGCGCCCGGCCGCACCGCGCCCGGCCCCGCAGACGACCCCCCCTGCCCCGGCGGAACCGAACGCCGCGAGCGAGAACGTCGTCGAGTTCCGCAGGCCGCACGTCGCGACCGAGGAGACCCCGAGGAGCGTCGAACGGGCCGAGCCCCGCCCTGCCCCGCAGGCGGACGAGCCCGCCGCGCCCAAGCGTCGCAGGCGGCGCATCCCGAAGGCCCCGCCCCGCAAGCAAATCAACACCACGCCCGAAACGCAGCGGATGATTGATGAAATCATCGACTACGTGCAGACCTACAGCATCCAGCGGGACGCGAAGGCGTCCGAGATTTTCCACGCCCTGGTGCTCACGCTCCACGAGTCGCTCGAGGAACTCGACCTGAGCAACGTCCCGGCCCGCGGACGCTGGGGCACGCCGACCGCCCAGGCGTTCCCCATCACACTCAAGAGCGCCTTCAAGACCGCCATCTCCAAGTCGCAGAAGAAGAACCCCCGCTAGCCGAGAGTGTGGAGGCAGACTCCGTCCGAGTGTGCCTCCGGACACTCAATCTGTGTGCCTCCATACCGGCAGACACCGCGAGCCCTCGGAATCACGGACGATTCCCCCAGCCGGATATGTCCGGGGGTATAGAGGCACACAAGCGGGAGCGAGTGTGGAGTCTGACTCCATACAGCGGGCTCGCTACTCCTCGCCCGCGGCCGGGTCCGGCCCGGCCGAGGAGCCGCCGCGGTCGGAAACCACGAACCGCTTGAGGTTCTCGCGGATGAGCTGCTCGACCAGTTCCGAGCGGTCGACGCCGAGCATCGTGGCGTGGACGCTCAGCCGCTGGGACGCCTCGACGCTCAGATGGAGCGTCGACTTGACCTTCGAGGCGGATGGACGCGGAGCCGTTTTGACGGCTGAGCGTCTCCGAGCCCGAGTCGGTTGGCCGTCTTGATGCTCATCCGTCATGACGAAGCTCTCCCGAAACACGACCGCCGCGCCTGCCCACATCGACTCGCAGCCAATCGGATTCATCATCGACCAGGCCGGGCCCAGGGCTTCACGCCAAAGGCCCGGACGGAAGGAAGCCGTGCCGGATGGAAGCCCAACCCGCGAAGCCGCGAGCCGCTTTGACGGCAAGCCGCCAAGACCTAAGGGCCCGCAAGGCGGAAGGCGGGAGAGCCATTCCGACGCGGGGCGGGTCTGGCGGTATAGAGGCAGACAGAATCGAATGGGAGTGTAGAGGTATGCTGGCGAACACCGGAATCGCCAAGGATTCCAGGGACAATCGCCCAATCTGAGATTCATCGGAGGTATAGAGGCACACTCACTAGCGGCGAGTCTGGAGTGAGGAGGCACACTCGCGAGCGTCGGATTCGGTCCCTCCCACCGCCGGATTCTCGCCGAGGCAAATTGCCCCAGGCCGAGGCGTTCCGCCTCAATCCAGGGCCGCGAGAGCGACTGTCGAGCATGGCGACCCGACTCCGCTCGGGCGGGACCGGGGAGTGTGGAGGCATAGAGGGACACGCCGTCTGCCTCTCTACCTCCATACAGGTTGGAGACGCTCCGCAACCCGTCGCCCCTCCGCGGTGCGGGGAAGAATCCCGCCGTCGCACGGAGGCGCACGAGCCGAATCGCGAGCCGAGTCCGAGGAGGGCAGGGGGTTTGCCCCACGAGGACGCGAACGGCCCGCATTCCGCGAAGCTGGTGAGAGACGGGCCCGCTGGGCACGCCCAGATTCCCGTAATCGCCCCGTACGGCATTAACTCGGGCCAGGGCAGGGGGGAAGGGTATCGGATAGAAGATTGGCCGCAGGAGCCCCCTACGAGCCGCTAGGGGGAATAGCAAACTTTGACAAAGTTTGCTATCGGCGCTACTCTTTGAGGGGGAGAAACACATGGAGGAACAACCGGAATGAACGTTTCACTAACCCCCGAACTCGAGGAGTTCGTGCGGAGGAAGGTCGAGAGCGGGATGTACCTCTCGGCGAGCGAGGTGGTCCGCGAGGCCCTCCGCTTGCTCGACGAGCAGGACAAGCTCCGCCAGGTCCGGCGGGATGAGCTCAGGCGGGACATCGCCGCGGGCATCGCCCAGGCCGACCAGGGCGAGCTGCTCGACGGGGCCGAGGTCTTCGGGCGACTCAAGGACGAGCTGCGGGCGAAATGAATGACAGGGAAGGATGAAAAGATACCGGCTCACCCGAGACGCCTCGAATGACCTGGGCGAAATCGCCCGCTACATCGCCGCCGAGAATCCGGCCGCAGCCCAGGAGCTGCTCGACCGCATCGAGGACCGCTGTCGGTCGCTCGCCGAGATGCCCGAAGCGGGCCGCCTCCGCGGAGAGCTCGCCGCAAACCTCAGGAGCGTCGCCGTCGGCAACTACGTGATTTTCTACCGGCCCGACGAGGATGGCATCCAGGTCATCCGCGTGCTCCACGGCTCGCGAGACATCGCCAACCTCTTCGAGTAGCGTTCGCCGACCTTGAACGCGGAGGGCAGGGGGGTTAACCTCCGACCATCAGCCGCCTGACCGCGACTGAGAACCAACATCCGCACGAGCCCCCTGCCAGGATGGCCGGGGGTTTCGTGTTTGAAAGGCATCCGAGCCGCGTCGGCCCTGTGCACAACTGTCCCACCGCGGCGAGTTGTCTCGGCTCAAAACTCATCTTCGCCGTCCCACCGGACGAGTCCACCGGGCCCGGCCCCGCGAAAGAATGGTGGAACATCGGCGGCTTGGACGAGCGGCGTCCGCACTCGGTCGGCGGTGGGACGGCCGGGGAGAAGACTCGCCGGTCGGGGGTGTCCCACCGAGCCGCAGTCCACTCGCCAGGCGGGGGTCCTGAACGCCCCCGGAGCCACGCCTTGGGCCCCGCCGTCCGTGGCTCGCCTTCCGCGCTCGCGTCCCGGCCGCTCCAAGCGGCCGGTTGCGACGCTCAGAACCGTTGCCCGAAGACGGCCAACGGTTCCTCGGTCGCCTTGGAGTATCTCCAATTTTTCTCTTAACTTTCTAAGACAGGCAGAAGACCAGAAGACCGCCAGGGACGCATCAGGACGCCGAGGGAGTCGCCCCCTTCAGGGAGACGAAGCGGATTTCCACCCGCTTGTTGAGGGCCGCCGCGATGCGGCGGAGCATGGCCAGGGAGTGGCCCTCGTAGTCGGCGTCTTCGAGCCGACTGATGGCCGAGGTCGAGGTCCCGACGAGCTTCGCCAGCTCGCCCTGGGTCAGGTTCGCCTGCGTGCGGAGGTCGTAAATCTTGCGGGCCACGTCGGCGTTCGCCAGCTCCGCCTCGAAGGCTTCGGCCTTCTGCTTGTCCTTGCCGACGTAGCGGTCGTAGGCGAACTCGAGGCCCTTCGAGGCGAATCGGCTTTTCCGTCCCATCGTGCAAACACTCCTGCCTGAATCTACTCCGGTTGAAACGTGTACCGCTCGGGGTCGGCTTCGAACTTTTGCATGCGTGATATCGCCGCGTCGATTTCGCGGGGCGGGACCCGCCGCTCCTTGGTCAGCCCCTGGGAGACGACCGCCACGTCCTTCCCGTGGAAGAAATAGAGCATGCGGTAATGGAGGCCTTGGAGCCCCACCCGCAGCTCGTAAATCCCGTCGCGGAGCAGGTCCGCTTCGGGGCGACGCAGTTCGTGCCCGAGGTCCTCGAGCCGCTTCAAGCGGGCAAGGCACTTCACCTGCGCCTTCGCCGGAATCGCATCCAACCAGTCGAGGATGGGGACCGAGTCGTCGTCCTCCCGGTAGAAAATGACATTCGTCGTAGGCATCCTGCCTCCGTTCATCCCCTCCGTGGCATCGCGAGCCTATCGGTTGAGATTTTCACAAATTTGAGAAATAAAGTCAAGCCGCCCGTCACCCCGCGGGGCCCGTCGACCGTCGCAACCGCCGGACGATGCTGGAGAATTCCCCGCGTCGACCAGGAATACTTAGGCAGCCGGAACATCCTCTCCAGACCCCCGCAAGCAGCTCCGGCACCCGAGACCGTCCAGGTTCTCTGCCTCACGCAGCTTGCTCCCCCGCCCAACACCCGAAGACGCTGAGGACGCGGGCTGACGCCCGCGCCAGGGTGCCTAGAACTCGCTCCCCGTGATTCCCGCCGGGGCGGGACATCGCGGCTCGCTCGTGCAAGCCCGTGCCGGTTCCACCCGCTGGCGCGGGCCCTCGCTCCTGCCGGTCGCTCGGTCCGTCACTCGGCTTGCTCCTGCCCCGCGCCGCCGCACCGCACCCGCCACGCCACCGCAGGCCCCCCGGTCCGGGCACGCCGGACCGGCCCCGAAGAGCGCATCGCCCCCCGGGCGATCCTGGCCCCTGGGGCCCTCGCCCGACCTTCCCGCTCGACCGCGGGAGAGGCCGGGACCGGGCCCGAACTCGCCGGGACATTCCCCCCGTGCTCGCGCACCTCGGGAGATGTTCCCGGCTCGCCCCCGCCCCCATCGGGTCCCCCTTTCCGCTCCGCGGAAGAGGGCTCCCCTCACGAACCCGGACGACCCCGGCCGCGGCAACGCCCGTGCCAGGCGGTCCCCGTTGGGGGCCTGTCACGGCCCTCGCCCGGCGCGACCGGGCCCCCTCTCCCCGGCGCTCCCGAGCGGCTGGATGCCGCCCGTGCGCTCCCTGTTCCGCTGGACGCTCCACCGCCCTGGACGGGCGAAGACCGGCCAACCCGCCGGGGCGGGTGTGGCCCGCGGGCTGGACGCCCGCCCGCTCGCTGGGCCGCTCGCGGCAGGCCCGACCCGGCTGGGGCCGGGTGCGGGCCACCGGCCTCCGCTGGACGCTCCGGCCCCACTCCGTGGGGGGGGAATCCCCGCTGCGCGGGGCCCTGCCACCCCCCGTTTCTCGGCATCCGACACGGCACCTCGCTCCCGCCTTGAGCGGGAGGCGACGGGTGCCGCGACCCTCGCAGCATCGCACGCTCGGCCATCGGCTTACCGCGAAGGATGTTGCCGGGTGTCAACGCATAGTTGGTGATGACACCTGGTACTTTACCCCGGAACTCCGCTCGCCTACGCTGGAGGCCGCGATTTTCCGGCCTCGAATCGACCCGGACCCGTCCCATGCGGCTCGTCGCCCGCGACGACGACATCCTCCGGACGCTCGCCTTGCGGCTCCGACTGCTCTCCCTCGACCAGGTCGCGAGCACGTGGTGGGAGCCGGGCGAGCGGGGCCTCGTGAACGCGCGGAGACGGCTCGCGTTGCTCGTGGATGCAGGCATGTTGAGGAGGCTTCGCGTGCAGGTCCGGCCGCTCCCGCCGCTCGACCGACCGGCCCTCGCCTGGCGGCCGGACGACCCCGAGCCCGACTTCGGGGCCGTCGCATGGTGCTTGCAATCACGCTGGAAAGAACCCGCCCGCGCGACCACCGTCTACATCGCCACGCGGCGCGGGGCGAACCAGTACGGGGGGAGGCAGCGGGGCGAACTCCGCCGCGAGTTCCAGGCGACCCACGACCTCGGAGTCTCGGCCATCTACTTGCGATTGCGTGCAACCAATGAATGCGAGGCGAAGGACTGGATTGGGGAGGACGTCCTCGCGCCGCATCGGCGCGGGGAGAAGCTCCCCGACGCCGTCCTGGCGGACGGCCCCGAGGCCCGGCCGCGGATGGTGCTGGAGTTCGGCGGGTCCTACGACGCCGACCGGGTCCGGCTCTTCCACCGGAGCTGCGTCGACGAGCGGCAGCCCTATCAGTTGTGGTGACCGAAGACGAGATTTCGATGCCCCGAACCCAGGCCAGGAACGTCCGACTCGGTCCCCGCGACCACGACATCTTCGAGCACGTCAGGCGCTATCGCCTGACGACTCGGGAGGTGCTCCACCGCCTGTTCTTCCCCGAGGTGAAGCCGAACGCCGTGACGAAGGTCACGTCACGTCTCTGCGACGGCGGCTTTCTTAGACGCTTCGACCTCTACGAGTCGCGGGACTATTTCGTGCTCGGGCCCGAGGCCGCCCGCATCCTCGGCGTGCCCCAGAAGCGGACCGAGGAACTCGGCGTCCAGGCCCGGCCCATCGAGTACGCGACGCTCCTCTTCTGCACCGGGGCAGGGGACCGGGAGCGCCTCACGCTGGATGAGTTGAAGGCACATCATCCAAGCATCCTCGTGCCGGGCGTCGACTCGTCGCACTACTACCTCGACCGCGACGGCGGGAAGACACGCCTCGCCTCCATCCGGGTCGATTGCGGCGGGCCGCCCGACCACGTCGCCCGGAAGTGCCGCGACGACCTCGACCGGCGCCTCGAGCACGACGCCTTCAAGGACCTCATCGCCAACGACCAATTCATGATTGCAATCTTGACCGGCCGGGAGGAGAAGGCGAGCGCCATCCACGAGACCCTGAAACGGCACCCGTGGCCGAACCGCTTCCGGCTGAACGTCATCCCCGAGCTGGTCCACCTGGTGACCCGATTGGAGCGTGGTTGACGTGTGGTGGAACCCGCTCGCGAAACTCCCGCGGTGGCCGAGCACGGTCCGCCAGCCCATCGGCAATCCGCTCCAGGTGGACCGGCTCCCCGACACCTCGGGCGTCGAGCTGGAGTACCCCGCCCGCGGCGGCAGCCCGGAGCAGAACCGGACCCACGCCCGGCTCCTGCTCCTCTGGTACGCCCTCGTGAGCTTCGCCATCGGGGCCAGCGGCATGCTGCTGCAAGGCGTGCTCGTGAGCTTCGTATTTTGCGCGTTCGTCTCTACCGCCGCATTTATCCTGATTTTCCGAAACGACCCCGCCTTCCGCCGCCGGTCTTGGGCGTGGCTCCTCGTCATCGGCCCCGTGCTCTTCGTCGCCCTCATCACGTTCCGCGAGCCCGTGCCGTACCTGCTCGTCTGCCTCCTGGCCGGGGTCCGCGTGTCGGACCTGTTCGCGAGCCACTACTTCCACCTGAAGACCACCGCTCCGCTGCCCAGGTCGCGGGCGACGACGCTCCGCTCGCTCTGGGCGAGGCGGGCGCGGAGCCTGTTCACCGCCGCCAAGGGCCTGGAGCTCTACGCGCTCGCGGCCCTGAGCATCGTCGCCGTCTTGGTGTTCGTCTACGCCCGCGACGCCGGGCACCGCCAGGGCCGGACCGGCGACGACCGCCACCTCGAGGCCATCGTCTGGCTCTACCCCTACCTGCACAGCGGCTCGCTCCTGCTGGGGCTGCTCCTGCTCTTCGCCACGCCCTGGCTCGGCGAGCACGTCATCGCGTTCCTCTTCGCCCGCAAGCCGGTCGGCTTCCGCACGATGGTCCGGGCCTTCCGCGAGGCCGTGACCGACTGGTTCGCCTACAACCGCCACGAGGCGAACGCCGTCGGCGTCTTCCGGTCGCCGAGCGGGACCTACCGGCAGCGGTGCAGGCTGACGCTCGCCACCGTCGCCGCCTTCTCGTGCCTCATGGTCCAGTTCTCCGACCGCGAGCGGGTCGCCCGGGACCGGCTCTGGGAGGTCAACCCGCTGAACCCCCGGCGGCGAGGAGCCGAGCCCGCGCGGCCGTCGCCGTTCGACCCGTCGCCGTCGCTCTTCGACTTCGACGAGGCGCGGCCGTCGTCCGTCGAGCCCAACCCCTCCGCGATGATTCGCCCCGTCTCCTATCAACCCGACGCCCCGCCGCTCGAACCCTGGCAGGAAGCCCTGCTCAAGCGGATGAGGCCCGAGCAGCGCGCCGAGTACCTCGAACGCCTCCGGGCCGGGCAACCCCGGGCGGACGCCGAGGGGCCCGAGGCCGCGACCGCCGCACCGCAACCGGAGGCCCCGTCCTCTGATTGGGAACGCTTCTGGTCACGGCTCTGGGACATCCCGGTGTGGCTCGCCATCGCGGGCGTGCCGGTGCTCTTCGCGGTCGTCCCGCCGCTTTACTTCCTCGCCTGCTGCTTCGTCACGACCGCCCGCGTCGCCGGGCTCTGGAGCCAGGAGTTTCGGACGGAGTCGGGGAAGAAGCTGCTCAACACCGAGACGTGGGACGACCTCGTGGACCGCGTCCGGGCGAGCGGGGACCGCATCGAGAAGGAGAGCCTGCTGCTGGGCGTGAACGCCCAGGACGACTCGCCGGTCATCGTGCCGCGGTCCGTCTTCCAGGAGCACGCCCACCTGCTCGGCGACTCCGGCTCCGGCAAGACCTCGCTCGGCATCGCGTCGCTGCTCACGCAGTTCATCCGCTTCGGCGACTGCTCGGTGGTCGTCATCGACCTGAAGGGCGACGACATCGCCCTGATGGAAGGGGCCCGCATCGAGGCGGAGCGGGCGGGGATTCGCTTCCGCTGGTTCACCAACGAGCTCGACCGCTCGACCTACGTCTTCAACCCGCTGTTGCAGTCGCACCTCCCGCGGCTCTCGCTCTACCAGCGGACCGACATCCTGACCTCGTCGCTCGGGCTCCAGTACGGCACCGACTACGGCCGCGGCTACTTCTCAGACGCGAACTCCGAGATGCTCTACCACGCCCTGAAGTCGAGGCCCGAGGGCGTGCCCTCGTTCGTCGAACTCGCCGCCGTGCTCCGCGAGAAGGCCCCGTTCCGCGGCGTCCCCGAGGACCTGCGCGCCGCGGGCTCGCACCTGGGCGCCATCATCAACCGGCTGGCCGACACCAAGGCCCTGAACGCGACGACGAAGGACGGATGCCCCGAGTCGGCGATGGCCAGCGCCATCGACATGCCCGACGTCTTCCGCACGCCGCAGGTGCTCTACTTCCACCTCGCGTCGGCCATCGGCATGGCCTCCACCGCCGAAATCGCCCGGCTCGCCCTCTACTCTCTGCTCACCGCCGCGAAGACCGCCCAGGGCGAGCGGACGCAGGTCTACCTCGTCATCGACGAGTTCCAACGCATCGTCTCGAACAACCTCGAACTCTTCCTCCAGCAGGCCCGGAGCCTGAACATCGGGGTCATCCTCGCGAACCAGACGCTCGGGGACTTGAAGACCGCCGACGTCGACCTGATTCCCACCGTCCGGGCGAACACCCGCTTCCGGCAAATCTTCGCCGCCTCCGACCTGGCCGAGCAGGAGGAAATCGTCAAGACCTCGGGCGAGACGACCGTCTACAGCCGGGCGTGGAGCCAGTACCTCGGGAACATGTTCGGGACGGGCACGTTCTCGCTCTCGCTCTCGGAGACGCTCTCGCCGCGGCTCCGCGTCAACGACGTGCTGCTCGCGACCGACCACCCGCAGCAGAGCATCGTCCAGGTCCGCCGCGGCCACGGCTACGCCCAGTTCGGCGGCTTCCCGTTCGTGATGACCTCCTCGTTCCACATCACGCAGCAGGAGTACGAGCGGCGGAAGCGGGCCCCGTGGCCCGAACGCGACGGGGAGACCATCCGCCCGATGCTCCTCGCCCCGCCCGCCCCGAGGAGCCCGACCATCGAGCCGGAGCCGCCGTCGCCGGGCCTCCTCGTGGGCCCGCCCAAGGTGACCGCCCCGAAGGCCCCAGAGGACGCGACGCACGCCGAGCCGACGACCATGGCAGCAGCCAGCGAGCCGACCCCGACCACCGCCCCCGAGCCCGACCCGTTCGCCGCCCTCACGCGCTACCAGGAGGAGCGGAAGAAGTCCCGCACCCGCAAGAAGAAGGGAGAGTCCTCGTGAGCGAGCCGCCGCCCCCGGACCACGCCAGCGACACGTCCCGCCTCAGCCCCGCGCGGCTGCTGACCGCCGTCGGGTTCGTCGGCCTCGTCGCCGTCATCCTCGGGCTGCTCTGGAAGGTCAACAACGCCGCCCCGGCCGTCCAGAACGAGAACGTCGGGCTGAAGCAGCAGCTCGCCAACATGCAGGAGATGCTCACCGACCTGAAGCGGGCCGAGCAGCTCCGCATGGAGGAGGAGCAGGTCCGACGCAGCGACCTCCAGGCCACCGCCGCGACCGCCGAGGAGACGGCCCAGGCCGTGACCTCGTTCGAGAAGGCCGCCGCCGCCTGGGACGGCACCACGCGGGAACTGCTCACGACCGACGCGGGCAAGCCGCTCGCCGCGAGCCCGGAGGCGCTCGGCCAGTTCCAGACCATCTGGGCCCAGCCGCGGCCGGACGCGGACGCCCCCGCCGCGCTCCGCAAGCGGCTCGACCCGCTGAAGGCCGTGCTCGACAAGGCCCTCGCCGCGAACGACACCAGCTACGCCCCGAGCGAGGACGTCGTCGCCCGGCTCAAGGCCATCGGCGACGAGGCGAGGCGGGGGGCGGAGACCTACGACGAGCTGAACCGCAGGCTCGCGGCCCTCGTCTCGGCCACGCCGCGAGCCGGGGCCGCGGAGGACGCGCCGACCTTGCAGGCGGCCCTGGAGGCGTTCGAGCGGCAGCTCACCGCCGAGGAGACCGCCGCCATCGCCGCGGCCGTCGAGCGGGAGCGGAAAGACCGGGCCGAGAAGCTCGCCCGGGAGAAGGCGGAGAGCGAGCGGCAGATTACCGCCGCCCAGCTCGAGGCGGAGAAAATCCGCCGCGAGGCCGAGGTGAAGCGGCTCGCCGACGCGAAGGGCGAGGCGATGGCCCAGGCGAAGGCCGAGGAGGAGGTGCGGCAGGCCGCCCGCCAGCGAGCCGACCTGGAACGCCGCTACCAGGCCGCCCTGCCGGAGATTCAGTCGCTGCTCTCGCCCTTCATCACCGACGGGTTCACCCAGCCGGGACGGAACTACTTCGAGAAGGCGACGACGAAGAAGATGAAGGTCTCGTTCGGCAAGCTGAACGGGGGAGGGTACCTCGAGGACACGCCGCAGGGGGTCTACAAGTTCGCCGCCGCCGTGGTCATCAACAAGGCGAACGACCGGCCGCTCGGCTCGTTCCCGAACCAGGTGACCAACGGCTTCAGCGACCCGTGGTTCGCCCTCGCCCAGCGGGCCCAAGAGCTGCTCCGCGAGCTGGGCCCGGTCTTGGTCGAGAAGGGTTTGCTGGAGCCGTGACCGTGATAGTGTGCCCTCGAACACGGAGTCCAAATGCCGAGAGAGCAAATCATCGACGCGGCGAGGCAGGCTCGCTCAATCTGGCGAATATCGTCCGGGGTCAGCGAGCAGACGCGCGCAGCCCAGGCCGTCACTCGAAGTTGGCAGGACTCTGTACGGGCCCCAGGCGTAGAGACGGAAGCACGCGTCTCGGCCGATTCGAACGAGGCTATCGACGTCCTCGAACTGCCGGTGGCCTTCGAGATGAAAGTCTCCGCCAACAATCCCCACCACGAGTTCTTTAAAGACGTTTTCAAAATCATCGCCTATAACCGAAACCATGCCTCCAGAATCGAAGAGCTGGTGTTCCTGACCGACCCCGGCGCGGCCGTACGCTTGCAACGAGGGCTCGGGCGTGTTGCCGCCGAAACCGCGAGGACGCTCGGGTTCGAGGTCACCGTGGTAGCCCTCTAGCTTCTTCGGACCGCCGGAGAACATCGCCCGTGTCATCATGGACCCCGCGAGACCGGGACATCGTCGAGACCTTGGCGGCCAAGGTCCGCGCGCTCTCGCTCGCCCAGGTCGCCCGCGGCTGGTGGGAGCCGAGCAAGCACCGAGAAGAACACGCGCGGACCCGGCTCCGCCTGCTCGGCCGGGCCGGGCTGCTCGACGCCTACCGCGTGAACGTCCATCCGCCGCTGGAGCTTCGCGGGCCCGTCATCCGCTGGAATCCCGGCGAGCCGGACCCGGACGCCGAGGCCGCGGCGACGCAGCTCCGGGGCCGCTGGACCGAGGCCGCACGCCCGACCAGCGTCTACACCGCGAGCCCGCTCGCGGCGAACCTCTTCGGCTGCTCCGGGGGCGAACTCCCCGAGCTGACGCACCGCGACCACGACCTGTTGCTCGGCGAAGTCTTCGTCGCCTACCTCCGGAGCGAGCCCGACGCCGCGCGCCGCCGCTGGGTGGGCGAGGCCGCCCGGCCGAAGGCGGGCTACCGCGTCAAGGACCCCGACGCCTTCCTCGTGGACGACGCGGGGAACACGCTCCGCGTGATTGAATCGGGCGGCAAGTACGACGCCGGGCGAGTCGCCGAGTTCCACGAGCACTGCGCCGAGCACGGCCTGCCCTACGAACTGTGGTAGCCATGACGCGAGAATTCGACCCGACCACCTACGACGTGCTCGACCACATCGCCCGCTACCGCATCGGCGTCCCCGAGGCGCTCATCCGCACGCCGCCCTTCGCCGACTTCTCGCTCGCCCGGATGAGGCGGACCCTGCGCGCCCTGGCCGAGGGCGACGGCGAGGCCCTCCTCGCGTCCGCCCCGCTCTACGGAGACCATCGCTACTTCTACCTGACCCGACCGGCGGACGCCGCCATCGGCGAATCGCCCGAAGACCCCGGGGGCCGCCGCAGGGCGGGGCCCCTCTCCGAAGTCGCGAAGGTCCGGGCCTACGGCGTCCTCGCGTTCTGCTGCCTCTCGGAGCGGCCGAGGCAGCGGCTCACGCCGGACGAGTTCCGACGCACCTTCCCCGACCATCACCGGCCCGGCCTCCCGATGAGCTACTACGCCGACCACGAGGCGAAGCGCCTCGGGTTCGTCCGCGTCGACGCCGGGGGGAAGGGCCGATGGGACCGAATCGCCGAACGAGTCCGCGAGGACGTCGAGCGCCACCGCGAGATTCCCGCCTTCCGCGACTCCATCGCCGCCGGGCGCTTCGAGCTGACCCTCGTCGCCGCGACGGAGCGGAAGGCGGAGCGGCTCCGCCCCGTGTTCGACGAAGTCTCGAGGGCGAGCGGGGTCCCCGTCCGCGTCCACGTCGTCGCCGACCTCATCGACCTCATCGCGCCGCCGCCCAGGAGCTGACCGAGCACCGCCTAGACCTCAACCGCGACAAAGCCCGCCTTCTCGACCGCCTCCCTGAGCCCCCGCTCCTGGACCTTCGCCGGTTCGTACCGGACCGAGACGTTCTTCTGCGGCACCTTGGGCCTCACCTCTCGAACGCCGGGCAGGGCCGTGAGCGTCGAGCTAATTTTGCTCGCACAGCCCTCGCAGACCATGTTCGGGATGTGGAGATTCAGCTCCGCGAGCGGCCCTTCCTCGGTAAGCTCTTCACGTCCGAGGTCGAGCCCCCGGATGCGGAGCGTGTTGAGCAGGATGGCGAAGATGCTCACCAGCATGAAGCCGACGGCGAAGAGGGGAGTGATGAGCCCCAGTGCCGCGAACACCATCCCGACGACGTTGAAGAGCACGGCGACGACGACGTTCCCCGTGAGCGTCCGGTAGCTTGCGGCCCCGAGCGTCAAGGCACTCACGACGTCATCCAGGCGGTCGCCAATCAGGATGACGCCCGCCGATTCGATGGCCACGTCCGTCCCGGCACCGATGGCGATGCCGACATCGGCCTGGGCGAGGGCCGGGGCGTCGTTGATGCCGTCGCCGACCATCGCGACCTTGCGGCCTTCGTGCTGGAGGGCCTCGATAGCGGTCACCTTCTCGGTCGGCAGGAGCTCGGCCCGCACGTCATCGAACCCAAGGGTTCGGCCGATTGCCTCGGCCACCGGCCGAGCGTCCCCGGTGAGCATCACCGTGCGAACGCTCCGCTCCTTGAGCCGGGCCACGACCCGCTCCGCCCCGCGACGCGGCGTGTCCTGGAGGGCGATGGCCCCTAAGACTCGCCCGCCGCTTGCAACCAGCACGACGGTCTTACCTTCCTTGCTCAACCGCTCGATGGTCTCTCGCACTTCGAGGAGGAAGAGCACGCCCCGCTCTTCGAGGAACGAAGGCTTCCCCGCGATGACTTGAGCCCCGTCCATCTCGCCCGAGACCCCCTTGCCGGGAATCGCCCGGAAGTTCTCGACCGGCCGCCTCCGCGCTCCTTCCCGCTCGGCGTAGAACCCGATGGCCTGCCCGAGCGGATGCTCGGAGTTGGCCTCGACCGAGGCAGCCAGCGAGAGTACCTCGCCCTCTTCGGCCCCGAAGGTCTCGACGTCGGTCACCGTCGGACGCCCGTAGGTGAGCGTCCCGGTCTTATCGAAGACCACCGTGTCGATGGTCGACAGCCCGTGGAAGACCTCGCTCGCCTTGACCAGGAGCCCGATGGAGATGCCCTTGCCGCCCGCAATCGCCGCGAGCATCGGCGTCGAGATGCCCAGGGCACACGGGTAGCCCATGATGATGACCGTCAGGAGCACCAGGGTCGAGGCAATCCAGTTACCGGTCACGAGCAGCCAGCCGACAAACGCCACGGCCGCGACCGAGAAGACCACCGGCCCGTAGTAGTTCATCAGCCGGTCGGCCAAAAGCTCGATGGGCGGCTTCCGCTCGGCAATCTGGCTCATCAGCCGGACGATTTGGCTCAGGAAGCTCTCCGCTCCCACCTTGGTCACCCTGAGCGTCAACGCACCGTCCAAGTTCAAGGTCCCGCCGATGACCTTCGAGCCCACGCCCTTGGTCGCCGGGACCGACTCTCCGGTGAAGCTCGACTCATCGACGCTCGCCGTGCCCTCGGTCACCTCGCCGTCCAGCGGGATTCGCTCCCCGGGCCGAACGATGAGGAGCTCGCCCGCGGCGACGTCTTTGGTGAGCACCTCGAGAGGAGCATCCCCGCGGAGCACGCGGGCCCGGGGCGGCTGGAGCGAGAGGAGCTTTCGGACCGCCTCCGATGCCTTCCGCCGCGTATCAAGCTTGAAGTAGCCGAAGAACAGGTGGAGCGACATCAGCCACGCCGCCACCGGCAGGAAGTTCGGCCAGCGAGCATCGAAGAGCGAGAGCGTGCCGACGACGAACGAGCCCCAGGCCGCCGTCGAGAGGAGCACGTTGGCGTTGATGACCCGACCCCTGAGGGCAAGCAGCGTCTTCTTGAGGATGGGGAACCCGACCCACAAAAGGACGAACGCCGCGACGGCGAAACTGAAATAGCCCCGGATGTGGGCGGGAAGGCCGAAGAGATTGAGCGGGTCCACCACCAGGTCAGCCAGGGCGAGCCCCATGCCGATGGTGCCGCGTTGCCTGATGAGCCCGAAGAGGGCCTCATCGGTCGCGTACTGCTGGACCTCAGTCGAGGAGACGCTATAGCCGAGCCTCTCGACGGCCTCGGCCAGCTCTTCCCGGCTCATCCTGTCCGTGTCCGCCTCGACCAGGACGACGCCATGCACCAGATTCACGAGGACGCTTCGGACGCCCGGATAGCGTTTGAGGGCCTTCTCGACGCTCATCGTGCAGAACGAGCACATGAGGCCGGAGACTTTGAGTTGGACAGTTTCGGTCGCCATGACGTGTCTCCCAAGTTCAGAGCAGGGCAAGGAATGCCCTGGCGTAGTAAGCACTCACGAAGAGCAGGGCCGAGCCGCTGACGGCCTGCATCGCCCGACGCCAGAGACCGATGCGAGTCAGGCGGACGAGCGTCCCGGCGAAGACCCCCACGAGTAGAAACGGAAGCCCCCGGCCGAGGCCGAAGGCAAACGCCAGGAGCGCCCCGTACGCGGGCCGTGCCTGGGTCGCCGCCACCGTCAGGAGCAAGAGGAGCGGGGCGGCCGAGGTGCCGAGGCTGAAGATGAACCCGTAGCCAAACGCCCCGGGGAGGCCCGGCTTCCTCATGGCCGCCAGGTGCTCGACCCCGATGCGGGGCCCGCGAAACGCGACAATCGCCGCAACGAGCGAGACCACCGCCATCGTCAGGGCCCAATAGCGACCAAACGACTCGGTGAGGATAGCCCCGAGCCTCCCGGCGACGGCCCCCAGGAGCGTCAGGTTCGCCACGATGCCCCCGAAGAACGCCAGAGCGATGAGGAAGCCCGTCCGCCGAGATTGGCTCTCGGAGGCACTCACCACGCCCGCCATCCCGAGCCCCATCGGGAGGGTGCAGGGACAGACGGCACTCGCCAGGATGCCCGCAACGAGCGTCACGCCGAGGGCCAGGGCCGAACCCTCGGGCAGGCTTTGGCCCGAGGAACGGAGGTAGTCTTCGAGCGTCACTTCGCACCCTCCGCTCTCGGGGGCCCGGACTCGAAGCCTTGAGCCGTAACCTCCTCGGCCAGGCGTTCGGGGGTCACCTCCCCCTCGACATACCGGACCTCGGCCTCCTTCTCCTTGAGGCTCACCCGGGCGGCCTTGACGCCCGGCATCGAGCGGAGGAGGTTCTCGACGGTCTCAACACACGACTCGCACGCCATGCCCCGCACGGGGAAGGCGGTCGTCCTCTCCTTCGGGTCGGCGGCGGCAGTCGCGACCGGCTCAGACGCCCCCAGCTCGGCGGGGGCGGGAACGGTCGCCTTGTAGCCAAGCTCGGTAATCTCGGCCGCCATCCGCTCGGGCGAAGCCTTCTCGGGCAGGTACCGGACTAAGACGCTTCGCCGCTCCAGGCTCACCTCCACAGAGGCCACGCCCGCCGAGGATTTTAAGGTCTTTTTGATGCGTGCCGCACACGCCCCGCAGGACATCCCCTCGACGGGGATGGTGACCACTTCAAGTCGGCCATCGGAGATAAGCGGCTCGGCTCCCGCCGTGGAGACGCCTCGAACCCCTCCGAACGGGCCCCAGGCGACGGCATAAATCGACACGGCGACGACGGCCACCAGGCAAGCGAGGCCGAGGCCAGGCCACGCGGGGCGACGCTTCGGGAAGTCGTTCAACTCTGAGTCGGCCATAGGTCTCACCTTTCCTGTCGGCGGCTCCTGGGCCGAACCGGCCCGTAACTCAACTCGCCATCGAGGTTCTCAAGGATGGGGCACTCGCTCAGCGGCCCGCTCCCGATGCACGTGGCCGTGAGCTTCTGCAAGGCCCGCTCGATGGCCCTCAAGTCGGCAATCTTCTGCCGCACGTCGTCAATCTTGTGCTCGGCCCGCTCCCGGACGTCGGCGCAAGTCGTCCCCGCTTGCACCCGCAGGGCGAGCAGCTCTCGAATCTCGCCCAATGAGAACCCCAACTCTTGGGCCCGCTTGATGAACTGGATGAGGCGGACGCTCTCCGCGGGATACTCACGGTAACCGGATTCTCGCCGCGGCGGCACGGGCAGGAGCCCCTTCCGCTCGTAGAAGCGCAGCGTCTCGACGTTCACCCCGGCCCGCTTGGCGAGCTCTCCGGTTTTCAGGTGCTCCATGGTCCGGCTCCTTTACTCTAGGGATTGTAAACCCCGTACCTAGGTACGGAGTCAAGAGGTGGTATCCCCCGCCTCCCAGGAGCCGACCCGGCTCCCCCTCCCGGGCATGCTATCGCCGGGTACAATCGAAGGCTCAAGGCCCTCACGCCTTGATTGTCCTCTGACCGTCCCCCGTCGCCCGGAGGCCCCAAACATCGGCGAAGACGGCTCACGCCGCCTGGACGTGCCGAGGCACCGCCGCCGCCATTCCGCCTGACCAACCGCACTCGCCTTCACGGGACTCATGACCGCGTTCTCGGCCCTTCGGGGTCGCGAGCGAGATTATGAACCAGGCCGGGGGACACCACCCCGGCCACAGTGAAGGAAGAAGCGATGAAACCAGGAGACAAAAAGCCAAGAGCAGCCCAGAGACCAGGCCAGCAAGTTCTTGCTCGGTCCGAGTTCAGCCGGTTCGGGAAAAATGGCCTCATCTACATGTCGGTGATGGCCATTCGCGACAGCAGCACCGGGAAATCCCGGTTCGCGGTCACGATACCGAACGCCGACCGGGTCGTCTTCCCGGACGACCTCGGCGTCCTCCTCCAGACCTTCGGGTGGGCAATGGCCACCCTGGACCTGGGGATGAGACGCGACTCCAGAGCTTGGAGTGGGTGCTGCGACACCGTCTGCAAGGTCGAATACTGCTTGAGGCTTGAATGACGGCAATGGTGCCGGGCGGCTCTCGTTGAAAAACGAGGGCCGCTTTTTTGCGCGGGAGTCGCCCGGCATCGTCCCCGTCATCCGCCGGGCCCGAAGAAAAAGGCCCAAGAGACGCGAATCTCTTGGGCCCAGGCAGGTTCCTTACGGCCGTCCCAACAGGTGGGTATGCAGGGCGAACATCGTCGCCACCGCCACGAAGAAGAAGACGATACCGACCAGACGCAGATAGAACTGCCTCAGCAGTCGCTCTCGCCGATACTCCTCGCGTTGCAGCCTCCGGTAAGCACGTGGCTCCAGCCACTTCTCTCGATTGCTCATGGACTCCCTCCATCATCATGCGTTGTTTCGAGCCAGCATCCGCCGACGCGCCCGAGGGCACGCCGACGCACGTCGGCTCACGCAGAGGATGGCTGGGAAGAAGGGGACCTGCCTTTCGCCCGTTGATTTGGCGTGCTCCCGGGCCAGGAGCGAAGAACAACCCTTCGAGGGTCCGAGGCGAGGCCCCGACGGTGGGGCCAGCAAGATTCTACAGGCGGGCCGAGGGGCGTTGAATCGCGGGGGCCGGGACGCTGCCACGAAAGAACCACCGAAGAGCCACCCGCCGCGAATCGCGTGACTGCTACGGTGGATGGCCTGAACGACAGAGCGAGTAGACGGGAAACCGGGCCTTCCTGCGACCCAGGGAGGCTCGCGACGCATTCGATAAGGTTCGGTGCCCCAGCCTCCCGACCCGGACTGGAGCGCCCCCATGGCAAGTTCCAACTTGGTCCTGCACCGCGGTGCGAAGCCCGTCACGACCGAAGAACTCGCGGCATTCCAGGCACCGCCACCGAATGGCCGGTGGTTCCCGCTGTCCCACGGCCGCGTCCTGAGCGTCGTCACCGAGACGCTCGGCGAGGCGGGCTACGGCATCGAGCGGCAGCAGCTCGGCGTGCTCAGGGACGGCTCGCGTTTCTTCGGCACGCTCGACCTCAAGAGCCCCATCGCCGACGGGGTCAGCCTCGCGGTCGGCATCCGCAACAGCGTGGACAAGTCGTTCCCGCTCGGCTTCTGCGCCGGGAGCAGGGTCTTCGTGTGCGACAACCTCGCGTTCCGCTCCGAGCTGCTCGTCCGCCGCAAGCACACCATCCACGGTGAGCGGGACTTCGTCCGCCGCATCGCCGAGGCGGTCGGCTCGCTACCCGCGTTCCAGGAGCAGGAGGCCCTCCGCATCGAACGGATGCGGGAAGCCGAACTCGGCGACGACCAGGCCGACGCGCTCATCCTCCGCGGATTCGAGCGGGGCATCGTCGGGGCCCGCGAACTGCCGCGCGTCTTGCAGCAGTGGCGAAACCCGCCCTTCGAGGAGTTCCGGCCGCGAACGGCGTGGGCCCTGCTCAACGCCTTCACCGGGGCCATGAAGGAGCGGGGAGGCAGCCAGCCGCAGAGCTACGCCACGCAGACCATGCGGCTCCACGCCCTGCTCGACCCGGAGCGGAACTGAAGCCGTTCAATCCGAGGAGGTTCCGACGAAGGGATGCGTCGGGGCCTCTCTCCCTGCCATTGACCTTCGCCGTGGAAACGGCGAAATGACCACCCCCGCGCGAGTGCATCCGAGGAAATGCACCTCGTCGATAATGTGGGGAAATTAGGTAAACTATACAGTCGACAGGACGGCGGGGCCGTTCGATTGTAGACAGACACCGTATACTGTACTAAGGTCCACTAATGCGTAGCGAGTCGCTTGGCGAGAAAGAGAAGAGGGCCACACGTTGAACGTGCAAATTCACAGGCCCATCAAGCCAGGCCCAGAGGCCGCCATCATGGAGGCGGTGGTTTTCTGGTCACGGTGCATGGTCGACGAGGACGAACCCCATTGGGTCGCCAGCTCGGTACCCGTCGGGGCGGGGATGCCCGACTTCATTCTCGCGACGTATCGCCCGGAGATAGGCAAGCTCGATGAGGGGAGCGACGACTGCGCGCGTGTCCTCGCCTATCTCCGGCTCGTCCGTTCGGCCAGGCCGGAGACTTTGGCCGAGCGAATCGGTTATCCGTTCAAGCGGCTGACCGGCGTGCTCCAAAGGCTGGTTGATGCTGAGGCCGTCATCGGCAGGGGGAATGTTCTCCGCTTGGCCACCAAGTGGCGGCGGATTCTCCCGCGGACCGTTGCCATAGAGGCGAAGGTGTCCGACTGGAAGAAGGCGGTTGAGCAGGCGTCGCGGAATACCATCTTCGCGAACTATTCGTATATAGCTCTCCCAAGGTCACTCGCCGAGCACGTTTGCCAGAACGCCTTATTTGACCGGCTAGGGCTCGGCCTCCTCGGCGTGGAGAAAGGCGGGGATGTACGAATTCTGCGGCGGGCACCTAGGACAAAACCGATTGCGTGGTACTATTACTACAACCTAGCTCTGACCTTGAGTCGGACCGACGAGGCGCGTCAATGCCGTTTCATGTCCCCATCGACGAAGCCCGCAAGCGCTTCCCGAACTACACCTTCATCAAGGCACTGACGGCGAGCGAGCAGAAGGCCGCGTTCCACGTCCAGGATAAGAATGGCGAAGACCTCTGTCTGAAGATTGTGAACCCAAACTTCGGCCTCGACCGCGTCCCACGCGAGGTCGAGGCGATGCTCAAGGTCAAGCACCCGAATGTCGTCGAGTTCGTCGAGTACTCGCTCAGCGTAAAGCGTGACGGGTCTTTGTATTACATCATCGAGAACTTCGTCGAAGGGACGGACCTGACGGCAGAGCTGGGAAAGCCGTGGGACCATACTCGCGCCGCGGAATTCTTCGCCGCGCTGCTCGATGGCCTGAATGAGCTACGCCGGGCGAACGTCGTCCACCGGGACCTCAAGCCCAGCAACGTCCGCGTTCGGGCCGACGGGGAGCCAGTCATTATCGACTTCGGTCTCGCCCGACACCTCGACCTGCCGGACATCACCAAGACGGGCGCCCTCGTCGGGACGCCGCTCTACTTTGCCCCCGAACAGTTCACGGGCGAGCGAAAGTACATCGACCACCGCACCGACCTCTTCGCCGTCGGGATTCTGCTCTACTCCGCACTCGTCGGGAAACACCCATTCGACGCCGCCACCCACGACTTCAACGCGCTCGCTGACGCCATCAAGAACTCCGAGGAGTACCTCAGCGACCCGGGGTTCGCGGCCCTGCCCGCGCCCTGGAAGCTCGTCGTGAAGAAGCTGCTGAGCAAGCAACGAGAGCATCGTTTCAACGACGCTGCCCAGGCAGCCTCCGTGGTTAGGAAGGCCGGAGGGTTGACGTGATTCGCAAGGGCGTGTGGCACCAGTTCGGGGACAAGAGCCAGACCGTCGCCTTAGAACAGCTCCAGCAGGGCGTCGGCGTCGGGGTCATCATCAGCCCGCGAGACCTCAAGCTCGAAAAGGCCGAAGAGCGCTGCACCCAGTACCGGACGCTCGGTGCCGAGGCGCTGCTCGACTGGCAGTTCTACATTCCCGACTACACGAACAAGAATATCGGCACGTATTCTCTCGACGAATTTCGCAACTCGGTCAACACGCTCAACCAGGTCAGCCAGGCGGACCTCGACACGCTGAGTGCGACTCTTGAAGACCACAACCGGCGGCTCTGCACGGCCGCCGTCGTCGCCCCCGCCGTGCTGTATGAGGCGAATCGGCCCGAGCGCTTCGACCTGAACCGGAAGCTCTTCGAGGCAGCCAAGCGTGCGGGCGACGCGCTGGGCATCCCGACGCTCGCGACCGTGGCCCTCGCCAACTCTTCCATCATCTCGCCGCACTCCATCTCTGAAGCGCTGAGCCACGCGACGGGGCTGCCGTGCGACGGTTGGTACTATCTCTTCGAGTTTGGGGAGTGCCGCATCCCGTTCGAGCGCAACGAGGTGCTGAGCTGCGGCTCCGCGTGCCTGACGCTCGCGGCCAACCTCAAGCCCGTCGTCCACGCCTACGCAGGGCCGATGTCACTCATCTCCTTCGGCTTCGGGGCGACCGCCGCCGCCATCGGGCACAGCCAGACGCTCTGGCAGTTTGACCGCTCACGCTGGCCGCTGACCCCGACCGAGCAGCAGGGCGGTCCGGGCGAGGTCGCTCCGCGTTTCTTTTCAGGGACCCTCTGGGGCACCATCATCTACGCCGACGAGGTCATCCGGCTCCCTCACTCGCTCCGCGAGCAGGTAATGACCCACTCGCCGTACTCGCAGCTCATCGAGGACCCAGCGACACACGGTGTCGTGAAATGGTCGCCGTGGGAAGCCGGGAAGCACCTCGTGCACGTCATTGGTACGGAGGCGGCCGAGATGGCGGCAAGCTCCTCGGCGCGGGCTGCCGCCCAGGCGGCCATCGCGCACCTCGACCAGGCAAATGGCCTCTTCGAGAGCATCGCGGGGGTCCCAGTTCCGCTGCGGCAAGAGTCGCAGAACTTTCACCAGCGGGCCTGGCGCGACGTGCTCCATCGGATGCTGAACGAGCGTGGTGACGACTACGACCTGCTCGAAATGATGAGCTGAGGCAGTCCGCAGCGAGTCGAGCGCGGCCCGCCTAGACGAGCTGCGTCACTTCTTCTTTGAGCGATTGTACGGCGACTGGTTCACCGGCTTTAGGCTGATGTCCCGCTCGTGGGCCTTCGAGCGGACCGCGTCCTCGGTCCGCCCGAGCTTGAGCCCGATGACCCGCGTCGGCGTGTTCTGCTCGGCGAGCCGCCGCAGTTGCTGCACGTCATCCTTGCTCCAGGGCTTCCCGTCGTTCTCGGGCGTTTTTGACATCGTCGTTTCTCCATGAGTCGTTGCTAATCGTCTGGAAGTCTTCGACCCGCCTCACGGCGTCGGGTCCCCCTGAAGGAGCTTGGCCAGGCTCGTCGCCGAGGAGAGGACGGAGGCGACCGTCGGCGCGGCTTCCTTGATGCGCCCCCAGTAGCGACGAATGAGCCCCGGGTCCTTCTGCTCCTTCTCCAGCTCGGCGGTGAGCTTGCCCAAGTCTTCGGTCGCGTCGGACTTGTCGACCTCGCTGAGTTCCTCGCGTTCAAGCAGCTCCCTCGCCTCCTTCAGCACGCGCTTGACGTCGTCCTCAAGCTTCGTCGACTGTTCGACGGTTTGCTTATAGACGGTGATGTCCCGGGCAATGACGCGGGCCCCGCTGCCGACCGCCGAGCCCACCGCATCACCTCGAATCTGAATCTTGTCGCTCATAGTTTGTTGCTCCCTCTAGGAACCACTCCCCTCGGTCGAGATGTCTCGCGCGATGACGCTCGCTCCGGGGCCGATGGCCGCACCCGTCACGTTGCCGTCGATTCGCACGAAGTTGTCCCCCACGTGGATGACGGCGTTGTCGCGCGCCACGAACTGCACGGTCGCGGGCACACCGTCGTCGGCGTCGTCCGAAGACGCATCCACGCGGAGGATGGTCATGCCGTACTCAGGCTTCAGCTTCCCGACGATGTCGGTAATTTCCTTGTATCGGTCATCGTCGGCGTCCGAGAAGGTGACGACGATGAAGCGGGCCAGCTCCGCGAGACCGGCCTTCTCGTGGTTTGGCGCCTCCTTGTGGAGCGCGTTCCAGTACCGTGTCGTCACGGCGAGCTTCAGCTCCAGCAGGACCTCAACCGAATCCCCGTCCGACACCGAGAGGTTCACCAAGTCCTTCCCGACGAGGGGGAGGGGGGAGACGACCACATTGTTCGCTCGGCAATAGTGCATGATGATGCCGAGCAGGAGGTTTCGCGCCGCCGGTTCGTTCTTCCGACGATTCCCATCCCAGAGGAGCCGCCACCCGTCCTCCTGCTCCACGAAGTGCTGGAACCGCTTGAGCAGCACCTCGACGAAATTCAGGAGGGCCGCCTTCGCCCGGGAGTCGAGCGAGACGGGATGCCGCGCGCAGTACTCGCGAGTCGGCTCGTACCAAGCGACGACGCCTTCTGTATCCCGCGAGAAATCGTAGGGCCGGGGGTCCTGCGTCTCGACGTCGTGCAGGTACTTCTTCAGCAGGTCGGGCCGCTTCCGCGCGAGGTCGACGATGACGTCCTTGTTCACCCGCGAGGTAATGTCGTGGCTAAACTCGGCACGGAGCGTGTCGTTCTCGTTCGAGTAGCAGTAGTCCCAGAAGTCGTCCGAGTTGATGGTCGGCAGCGCCCGGAGGTAACGCCGCGGGGCGAGGAGGATGCCCTTGCCGTTGTGCGGGTTGTCCGGCAGCGGCATCATCAGCGGGACCCAAGTCCTCCGCTCGGCGTCGTACCGGCCGCGCGAGTGACGCCGCATCCTGGTCGGCACGTTGTGCCGCTTGCAAACATCCAGCGTGTAGGCGGCGAGCCGCCACCTGAGCAGCCCGGCGGTGATGTCGCTGATGCGGTCCGCTCCGATATTCTTGCGGATGATGCCCACCTCCTCGAAGTGGGTAATCTCCGTCAGTCCGGCCCGGATAGCCTCGGACAGGCCGCTGGCGATGAGCCGGGCGATGACGCCGCTGGAGCCCAAGCCGTCCGTGCCTTCCTTCGTGTAGCCGAGGCAAATCTCCTTCACCTCGGGGAAGACCAAGTCGGCTAGGGCCTTCTTATAACGGTTCGAGGAGCGGTCCTCGTGCGAGGACGCGACGAGCTTGAAGACCTCGTCAAAGAACCGGATGACCTCCTCGTGGCTCCCCTCGAAATAACCCCTTTCGTCGGCATAGATTAGGAATGGGTCGAGGAAGAGGGTTGTGTCGAGCGTAAGGATAGGGTCGAACCAATCGTCGTCGTCGGTCCGAGTGATGTTGTAGTGCTCGGAGAAAAGCATAGGGACCACCTCGGAGCGGACGCGAACGCGAACAGCAGCACACACCCAATGCTATCCATCAGTACCCTACGCGCCTAGCTCCACAATTGTTTAACACGCCCTGGTTCTCCCAATCTTCTCATTTGACCCCTCGCCCCTTGTAGGTCATAAAGGGCGTTATGACCTGTGAAAACTAAAAGAGTCTTGTCCCGTAAGACCGGCCTATCGGCCCGATTCGAATCTCGCACGCTCCCACCTCCGATGTCGTCCCCCTACCTAAGAAGTTCGAACAAACGTCTCCCAATCGCGCGACTCCGCAATTAAACTTCTTGCCGGTTTGAGCCCCGGAGAATCCGCTTTTGCGCAAACTTCTTGCCGATTCTGGGCTCGGTGGTGAGCTTCGGAGGGGCCGTAAGGCACGGCCCCTGACCCAGGGGCAACTCGCCGCCCAGGTGGGCCTGTCCGAGAGGACGGTCCGCCTGTTGGAGCAGGGCCGGGGCAACCTCGGGACGTGGAAGAGACTCCTCGGGCACCTCGGCCTCGTGCTCGTCGGCCGCAACCTCCCCGCCGCGGCTTCGCTCGGGGAGAGCCTGGCCGCCCTCCGACGCTACCGCGGCCTGAGCCAACGCGAGATGGCCGAGCTGGTCGGCGTCACCCCGCCGACTATCGTTGCCCTCGAGCGAGAGGAACGGGGGCGGCTCTCCACCCTGGAACGCGTGCTCACGGTGCTTGGGGCGGGTGCGTACCTCGCACCGGAGGGCCAAGCCAAGCCGTTCTACACGCACGCCGGGAACGCTTCCACGAATCACGCGTGGGAAACCCCCGTCTCGCTACTGGAGGCCCTCGCGTCGGTCTTCGGCCGCTTCAGCCTCGACCCGTGCGCCCCGCGTAAGTCGCGAGTGCGGGTGAAGGCCCGCGTTCACCTGACGCCCGATGATGACGGGCTCTCCGTACCGTGGCACGGGACCGTGTTCGTCAATCCGCCTTACGGCCGCGGCCTAGCCCGGTGGGTGGAGAAGGCCCACCACGAGGTGAGGAGCGGCCACGCCAAGGCCGTCGTGGCGTTGCTCCCGGCCCGTCCCGATACGGCGTACTGGCATGACCATGTTGCCGGGCACGCCACCGTGTATTTCCTGCGGGGTCGCTTGCGGTTCAACGACGGGGCCCAGAGCGCCCCGTTCCCGTCGGCGTTGGCCGTCTGGGGGGCAGGGCCGGAGACGCTGTCATCCCTTGACGCGGCCTTGCTCGGGGCCTGGCGAGCGGGGTGACCCGGCCGGGTTCGGAGCCGGTATTCCGGCCCCTTGGCTGCGGAGGGCGCAGTCGAAGGAGGGGACGACGAGGTCTCAGAATCCCCATCTTGCATCCCCTGCTCCGTGTGGTACGTTTAGCTCGCATAACGCCCTTTATGCGAGCGAAACAATCCCAGAGCAGGGGACGGAAATCGAGGCCCGACGGGATGGATTCCTTAAAGACTGAAGACCGTGCGACCGACGATGCGATGACCGCCGCGACCCCGGCGACGATCGAGCGCCCGTCCGCGACCGCCCTCCCCGCGGTCATCACCGCCGAGGGCCCCAAGGCCTCGGAGCGGTTCTTCACCTTCTTCACCGACACGATCCGGAACAAGAACACCCGGGCGGCCTACTACCGCAACGCCCGCCGGTTCTTCGACTGGGCCCAGGTCCGCGGGCTCGCGCTGCGGGACATCAAGAGCTTCCACGTCTCGGCCTTCGTCGAGGAGCTCTCGCAGACCCATTCGGCGCCGTCCGTGAAGCAGAACCTGGCGACGATCCGGATGCTCTTCGACTGGCTGATCACCGGCCAGGTCGTCGAGACGAATCCGGCCCATGCGGTCCGGGGCCCTAAGCACGTGGTGAAGAAAGGCAAGACGCCGGTCCTGAACGAGGACGAGGCTCGCCACCTGCTCGAGAGCATCGACGTTTCGAACCTGGTAGGCTTGCGCGACCGGGCGCTCATCGCCGTCTGCCTCTACTCGTTCGCCCGGATCGAGGCGGCCCTCGGGATGACCGTCGGCGACTACTTCCCCCAGGGCAAACGCTGGTGGTTCCGTCTCCACGAGAAGGGCGGCAAGCACCACGACATGCCCGCCCACCACAAGGCGGAGGAGTTCGTCGACGCCTACATTGAGGCGGCGGGCCTGGAGGACCAGAAGAACGCCCCGCTCTTCCGATCGGCCATCGGCAAGTCGAAGCGGCTCAGCGAGACGCGGATGAGTCGCCACGCGGCCCTGAAGATGATCCAGCGCCGCGGCAAGAAGGCCGGGATCCTCACGGCGATCTGCTGCCACAGCTTCCGGGCCACCGGGATCACGAACTACCTGGAGCACGGCGGGACGCTGGAGAAGGCCCAGCAGATGGCCGCCCACGAGTCGCCGAAGACCACCAAGCTCTACGACCGCACGCAGGATGCAATCACTCTGGATGAGGTCGAGCGGATCGCCATTTGACTTCAACAACTATCGCCTGCTGGCATCACGATCGGCTCCTGCCGCACCATACTGATTGAATTATAACGTGTGTGCATAAGACCGGGACAATCATTTTATGTCTAATCTTGAAGATTATCTGACCCAGCTCTCCTTCCTCTTTGCATTTCTGATCGCCGCGATCGCGCCCGGCACGGCCTTGGCCGAGAACGGAAACGTCGAGAAGCGGGAGTTCGTCTGCATGATGCAGGATACGGTCATGCTCAAGAAGGGGATCCCGGTCGAGCACGAAGGGAGGACCTACTACGCCTGCTGTCCGATGTGCATCGAGAAGCTCAAGGCCGACCCGACTCGACACACCAAGGCACAGGATCCTGTCACAGGGGCGACGGTCGACAAGGCCGCGGCCTACATCTACAACCTCGACGGCTTCGCGATCTACTTCGCCTCCGAGGCATCCCGCGAGGCCTTCGGCCGGGAACCCGGCCGGTACATCGCCATCGAGTAGCCGGTACGCTCAAACGCGATCGGCCTGCCGCATCGCTTCAGTCCACCCCGCTGCTCGGCGAAGGCTCTCCCGCGCCCGCAAAGATCCGGTAGAGCGCCGGGAGCACGACCAGCGTCAACAGCGTGCTCGAGACGAGCCCGCCGATGACCACGGTCGCGAGCGGCTTCTGCACCTCCGCACCCGTGCCGGTCGCGAGCGCCATCGGCACGAAGCCGAGCGAGGCGACGAGCGCCGTCATCAGCACCGGCCGGAGGCGGGTGAGCGAGCCGTGGATGATCGCATCGTCGAGCCTCTCGCCCGAATCGCGGAGCTGGTTGATGAAGCTCACCATGACCAGCCCGTTCAGGACCGCGACGCCGGAGAGCGCGATGAACCCGACCGCGGCGGAAATCGAGAACGGCATCCCGCGGAGCCAGAGGGCCACGATGCCGCCGGTCAGGCCGAGCGGCACGCCGCTGAAGACCAGGAGCGAGTCGCGCACCGACCGGAACGTGCTGTAGAGCAGCCCAAGGATCAGGAGGAAGCAGAGCGGGACGACCAGCGCCAGCCGCTTCCTCGCGGCGACGAGGTTCTCGAATTGCCCGCCCCAGTCGATCCAGCCGCCAGGCGGCAGCGCCACCGCGGCGACCTTCTCCTGGGCCTCCGCGACGAAGGAGCCGAGGTCTCGGCCGCGGACGTTGGCCTGGACGACGATGCGCCGCTTGCCGTTCTCCCGGCTGACCTGATTCGCCCCCTCGGCAATCTCGACCCGGGCGATTGCCCCCAGCGGGATGAACCCGGGCCTGTCCGACGCACGCTCGTCACGCCGCTCATCCGCGAGTCGGATGAGGCGACTCTCCTCCTCCGGCCGAGGCAGGGGGACCGGCAAACTTTCGATCGCGGCCGGATTGTCCCGCAGCGATTCCGGGAGCCTCACCAGGAGGTCGAAGCGACGATCGCCCTCGAAGACCAGTCCGGTCTCCCTGCCGCCGACCGCCGCGGCGATGATGTCATGCACATCGGCCACGGCCAGGCCGTAGCGGGCAATTGCCGACCGGTCGATGTCGATGTCCATGACCGGCAGGCCCTCGGTCTGCTCGACCTTGACGTCCGCCGCGCCCTCGATGCCGCCGAAGACGCGGGCGATCTCCTGCGCGGTGCGCTGCATCGCGTCGAAGTCGTCGCCGTAGACCTTGACGGCGACGTCGCCGCGGACGCCCGCGATGAGCTCGTTGAACCGCATCTGGATCGGCTGCGTGAATTCGTAATTGTTCCCCGGCAGCTCTGCGGCCGCTGCCTCGATGCGGCCGAGGAGCGAGGCCTTGGACTCGTCGGGATCGGGCCACTGGTCGGGCGACTTGAAGATGACGAAGGTGTCCGAGATGTTCGGCGGCATCGGATCGGCCGCCACCTCCGCGGTCCCCGTCTTGGAGAAGACAAACGCGATTTCCGGGAACGCGGCGAGGACCCGCTCGAGGTCGAATTGCATCTGCTGCGATTGCGTCAGGCTCGTGCTCGGCATGCGGATCGCCTGGAGCGCGAGGTCCTTCTCGTCGAGCGTCGGCACGAACTCCTGGCCGAGCCGGGTGAAGAGCAGCAACGATGCCAGGAAGAAGGCGACCGCACCCGAGACGACACGCCCGCGGTGACGCACGGCGAGCCGCACGATCGGCTCGTATCGCTCCCTCGTCCGTCGGACGAACGCGTTCTCGTGCTCGGTCACCCGGCCGCGAATGCAGAGGGCGACCATCGCGGGGACGAACGTCAGCGACAGGATGAAGGCACCCACGAGCGCCCAGATCACCGTCGCCGCCATCGGGTGGAACATCTTCCCCTCGACCCCGGTCAGCGCCAGGATCGGGATGTAGACGGTGATGATGATCGCCTCGCCGAAGGCGGTCGCGCCCCGCACCTGCCTGCTCGCCTCGAAGACCGTCTCCAGCCGCTCCTTGAGCGTGAGCGTCCGCCCGAGCTTGTGCTGCCGCTCGGCCAGCATGCGGAGGCAGTTCTCGACGATGATCACCGCGCCGTCGACGATGATGCCGAAGTCGATGGCGCCGAGGCTCATCAGGTTCCCGCTGATGCGCGTCTGCACCATGCCGATCGCGGTGAAGAGCATCGAGAGCGGGATCGCGAGCGCCGTGATCAGCGCCGCGCGGAAGTTCCCGAGCATCGCGAACAGGACGACGATGACCAGGATCGCCCCCTCGGCGAGGTTCTTCCGCACCGTGGCGATGGTCGCGTCCACGAGCTTGGTCCGATTGAGCACCGTCTTGGCCCGGATCCCCGGCGGCAGGCTGCGATTGATCTCCTGCATCTTGGCGTCGACCGCCGCAGCCACCGCGCGGCTGTTCTCGCCGATGAGCATCAGCGCCGTGCCGACCACGACCTCCTCGCCGTTCTCGCTGGCGCTCCCGGTGCGGAGTTCCTTGCCGATGCCCACCTCGGCCACGTCCCGCACATAGATCGGCGTACCTCCCCGCGTGCCGATCACGACCTGCTCGATCTCGGGGATCGAGCCGATGCGGCCCGAGGCCCGCACCACGTAGGACTCGCCCTTGTGCTCGATGTAGCCCGCCCCGGTGCTGAGGTTATTCCGCTCCAGCGCCGCGATCACGTCGGCGAAGCTAAGCCCGTAGCTGACCAGTCGCATCGGGTCGGGGGCGACGACGTATTGCTTCACGTAGCCGCCGATCGCGTCGACGCCCGCGACGCCCGGGACGCCCTTGAGCTGCGGGCGGATGACCCAATCCTGGACCGTGCGGAGGTAGGCCGCGCGCTCGAGGTCATTCCGCAGGTACTCCCCTTCCGGCGTGAGGTAGGAGCCGTCCGGCTGCCAGCCGGGTTTCTTGTCCGACCGCTCGGCGCCCTCGCCCTTCGGATGCACGTACTCGACGGTCCACATGTAGATCTCGCCGAGACCGGTCGAGATGGGGCCCATCTTCGGCTCCGCCCCGGGCGGCAGCGACTCGCGCGCCTCGCCCAGGCGCTCGTTGACCTGGTTCCGCGCGAAGTAGAGGTCCACGTCGTCGGCGAAGACGGCCGTGACCTGCGAGAAGCCGTTTCGCGAGAGCGACCGGGTGTACTCCAAGCCCGGGATGCCCGCGATCGCCGTCTCGATCGGGAAGGTCACCTGCTTCTCGATTTCGAGCGGCGAGAGCGAAGCGGCGAGCGTATTGATCTGGACCTGGTTGTTGGTGATGTCCGGGACGGCGTCGATCGGCAGGTGGCGAAGCGAGAGGACGCCCGCCACGGCGACCACGAGCGTCGCGAAGAGGACCGGCCACGGGTGATAGATCGAGGAGCGGAGAATCCGTTCGAGCATACAGTTCCTTACGATGAACCCTCGCCCGCACGGAGCAGGCGGAGGGCGTTGAACACGACGAGGAGCGACATGCCGGTGTCGGCTGCGATCGCCCCCCAGAGCGAGGCATACCCGGCGAAGGTCAGGGCCACGAAGAGCACCTTCACGCCGAGCGATGCGACGATGTTCTGGCGGATGACGCGGAGGGTGCGACGGGAGTGGCGGATGAGCCAGGGGAGCTTCGAAACGTCGTCGCCCATCAGCGCCACGTCGGCCGTCTCGAGCGCGGCGTCGGTCCCCGCTGCGCCCATCGCGATGCCCAGCGTCGCACGGGCGAGTGCCGGGGCGTCGTTGACGCCGTCGCCGACCATGGCGACCGCGCCGAAGCGCCGCACCAGGTCCTCCATCGCGGTCACCTTGTCCTGCGGCAGCAGCTCGGCGTGGATCTCGTCGACGCCCGTCTCCCGGCCGATGGCCTCGGCCGTGCCGCGGTTGTCGCCGGTGAGCATCACGAGGTGACTCACCCCCTCCGCCTTCAGGCGTGCGACGACTTGCCGTGCCTCCTCGCGGACCCGGTCCGAGAGCGCGATGTAGCCGCAGACGTGCTCCTGCTCGCCGATGACGACGACGCTCGCCCCCGAGGACGCAAGCGCCTCGAGCTCGGCGTGGAGTTCCTCGGTCTCCTGGCCCTGCTCCTCCAGGAAGCGGTGCGAGCCGATCCAGAACGAGCGGCCGTCGAGCACGGCGCTCGCGCCCTTGCCCTTGATCGCGCGGAAGTCGCTCGCGGGCTCCGGCCGGAAGCCGCGCCCCGCGGCATACTCGACAATCGCCCGCGCCAGGGGATGCTCGGAGCGAGCCTCGATGGCCGCCGCGATCCGCAGCAACTCCTCCTCGCTGTGCCCCGAGCGGGGCACGATTCGCTGCACGCTCGGCCTGCCCTCGGTCAGGGTCCCCGTCTTGTCGAAGGCGAGCGCCTTGAGCGTGGCCGGGGTCTCGACGTAGAGGCCACCCTTGATCAAGACGCCCTGTCGTGCTGAGGCGACGAGCGCCGCGACGATGCTCACCGGCGTCGAGATCACCAGCGCGCACGGGCAGGCGATGACCAAGAGCACCAGCGCCCGATAAAGCCAGAGCGACCACTCCCCGCTCACGAGCGGCGGCACGACGGCGATCGCCAGCGCCAGGCACATGACGGCCGGGGTGTAGACCCGGGCGAAGCGTTCCACCCACTGCTCGCTCGGCGCGCGCTTGGCCTGCGCCTCGCCCACCATCTTGATGATCTGGGCGAGCGTGCTGTCCGCGTACGGCTTGAGCGTGACGACCTCGACCGCGCCGTCCTCGTTGATCGTCCCGGCGAAGACCTCGCTGCCGACCCGTTTGGGCACCGGCACGGATTCGCCCGTGATCGGCGCCTGGTTCACCGTGGTCTCGCCCTTGGCGATGCGGCCGTCGAGCGGGAACTTCTCGCCGGGCTTGACGACGATGGTCGTCCCTGCCGCCACCGATGCGGCGTCGATGAGCTGCTCGTTGTTGTCCGGGCCCATCACCCGCGCCTGGGTCGGGCTCAGCGAGAGCAAGGCCGCGATCGCGCGGCGTGCCCGCCCCACGCTCCACGCCTCCAGGGCGAGCGACAGCGCGAACAGGAAGGAGACGGCCGCGGCCTCGAAATACTCGCCGATGCCGACCGCACCGGCGACCGCCACGCACATCAACAGATTCATGTCCGGCCTGAAACGCCTCAGCGCGTAGTACGCCTTCGGCGCGACGAACCAGGCCCCGGCGACCACCGATCCCAGGTAGAGGAGCTTCGCGACGAGCGGCATGCCCGCCGTCTCCTCCGTCCCGATCGCCTGCGGCCAACCGGCGATCGCCCCGTGGGCGACGAACCCGGCCCCGAGCAGCAGCCCGCTCAGGCCCGTCAGTACCGAGCGGGCCACGCGTGCCCGGTCGCTCGTGCCTTCACGTTCGGCGTGGTCGAGCCAGGTCTCAGCCGTCATGCCCGTCCGCGCGACGGCCGCCTTCAACCGCTCGGGGTCGATCTCTTGCTCGTCGTACTCGACGCTCATCTTGCCGTTGAGCACGTCGAAGCTCAGCGTTCGCACGCCCGCCATCGGCGAGAGTTCCGCCCTGAGCGTCGCGACCTCTTCGGCGCAGTCCATCCCGCGGACCATCAGCGCAACCCGTGCCATCGCTCCCCTCCCTTCGCTCTTCGTTGATCAGTGTTCATGCGCCGCACCTTCCTTGCCAAGCTCCGCCTTGAGGATGAAGCTCCCCGAGGCGACGATCGACTCGCCCTCCTTGAGGCCGGACAGTACCGGCACCATCCCGCCGACGGCGGGACCGATCCTGACCACGCGCTTGGAGAACGTGTTCTTCTCGCCCTTGACCGGGAGGAAGACCGACGGCGATCCCTCGACCGTCTGGACGGCGTCCTCCGGGACGGCGATCACCGCGAGCGGCGCCTCGCCGGTCGAAGAGGAGATCTCCGCCCGGAGGAACATTCCGGGGCGGAGTCTCGCCGATGTGTCCTTCACCTCGATGCGCACGGAGACGGTGCGCGTGGCCGGGTCGACCGAGGGCGAGACGAAGGCGGTAGTCCCCTCATGCCGCATCGACTCGCCGCTCGCCGCCGTGAGGATTGCCGCTGAGCCCTCGGCGACCGATCGGGCCTGCGTCTCGGGCACATCGGCAACGACCAAGATCGAAGTCGGGTCGGCGAGCACGAGCAGCGCCTCGCGTTCCGGATCAACCAGCTCGCCCAGCGTCGCCTCGCGCTCGACGACTTGACCAGAGAGCGGGGCGCGCACCCGGTAGAGCGGATCAATCGCCTGGCTCTTGGCGAGGGCGGCCAGCGCAGCTCGGTCCATGCCGAGCATCTTCAGCTTGCTCTCCGCCGCCGACGCCTCGGAACTTGCCGCGGCGTGGGACGCCAGCACCGTGTTCAGCTCGATCTCTCGCTTCTGCACCTCGCTCAGGGCCATCGCCTCCGCGGCGTGTAGCGAGCGGGCCCGTTCGAGGGCCTTGCGGGCGAGTTCCACGGAAGGCGCCGAGGAGGATGCCGCCACTCGCTGCCGGAGGAACTCCGCCTGGGCGGCTCCCAGCTCCGGGCTCTGAATAACCAGGAGGACGTCGCCCTTCTGCACGCTGTCCCCGACGCTGGCCTTGATCTCGGTGACTCGACCGGAGATGGGCGAGCCGACGTGGGCGATCGCATCCGGATCGAAGATGACGCGGGCCGGGGCGACAAACGTCGGGGTCAGCACTCTTCGCGCAACCTTCTCCACGCTCACCCCGTAAGCACGGATCGATTCCTCGCTGAGCTTCACCTCGTCAGAGTGGCCATCGCCGTGCCCGTGCTCGTCTCCATGTCCGTGCTCCTCGCCGTGGCCGTGTTCGTCGCCGTGATCGTGCTCGTCCTCGTGGGCGTGTTCGTCTTCCCCACCATGCCCGGAGCCCTCGGCCCGATCCCCGGAACCACCACCACAGGCAACGAGCGTCACGCCGAGCATTAGTGCTGCGAGGGTCGTAAGCATCCCCCGCTGCGCGCCTTTACCAATCAGCCAATTCGTTCCCATACGATCACCTTCCATCTGCGTCTGTATTCAAAGTCTCGGCCGGAGGTCGCACGCCGCCCGCGGCGCGGAGCAGACGGATCCGTGCCCCGGTCGTCTCCCGCTCCAGCTCAGTGAGCTTGACCTCCGCGGCGAGCAGGTCCTCCTCGGCGAGGAGCAGCTCGGCAAGGCCGCTCTCCCCGGCGAGGTAGGTCGCCTCGGCCCGCCCCCGTCGATCCGCCTCCAGCGGGACGAGCCGGTCGCGAACCCGCTCGACGTTCTCCCGCGCCGCGAGGAACGTCGCGTAGGCCGCCCGGACCTCTTCCACCGCGAGACGTCGGGCGAGCGTCAGCTCATGCCGTGCCTCGGCCGCTTCCGCGCGAGCCCTCGCGCGCCTGGCGAAGCCGAAATCGAGCAGCGGGATCGCCGCAGAAAGAGCGGGGCCAATCGACCACGACCCGTCGTCACGCTCGGCGGAGGCACCGGCGTTGCCCTCGGTGCCAAACGGGCTGAGCCACGAGAGCGCCTGGTCCTTCTCCAGGGCAGCAAGCCGCCAACGTGCGGCCTCGACCTCGGGTCGATGTTCGAGCGCTGCCTCGATCCACTCCGCCTCTGTCAGCACCGGCGCAGGCGGTACCTTCCAGACCTCGACCGCCCACGTCGCTGGCGACGACGGCTCTCCCACGAGCCGCGCGAGCCTCAACCGGGCGGCACGTCGCTGGACCTCCCGCTCGGACCGTTCGACTTCCAGGCCCACTTGCTTGGTCTCGAACGCGACGAGGTCGGTGCGCGTACCCTCGCCCGCCTCGAATCGGAGGCGCGACAGCTCCGCGAGACGCACGACGATCTCCCGCCTGCGGGCGAGCACCTGCGTCAGCTCGTCGAGCGTCTGGACCGCGGCGTAGGCTTCCTCCGTCTCCGAGACGACGTCGAGCGCGGCGCCGACCGCCTCGGCCGCGGCCGCCTTCAGCCGCCGGGTCGCCGCACCGGCCTTCCAAGGCGTGCCGAGCACGGAGATCAGGTCGGCCACCAGGCCTGCCTCGATGTCCGGGCTCCCGCCCGAGCGCGGGTAGCGCACGACGACGTCCAGGATCGGGTTGGGGAGCAGTCGTGCCTGATCGGCATCGGCCTGGGCGACGCGCACGCGACTGAGCGCCGACTGGAGCGACGGGTCGACGGCGAGCGCCCGGCGGAGCGCATCGGCCAGGGTGAGCGTGGGCGTCTCGGGGGCGGCAACGTCGAGCGGCCCGCCTTCGACGGAGAAGGCGACGGCGTTGGCGATGCCCGTCGAGGCGGAGATCCGCCCCTCGGGGGAGGGATCAAGCGTGGCGCCGCAGCCGGAGAGCGATGCGACGGCGATGCCGAACGCAAGCAAGCACGGCGCGTGGGCACGCATTCGTTTCTTTGCTGACAATGTGGTTCATCCTCGTTGTGGTCGGACCGTGCGCGGATCACGACTGGGGCGTGGGGCGCGCTTCGAGCTCGGGCCGAGGCGCTCGCGCACCGCGGCGTCGGGCCGGATTGCTCAGACCAGGAGGATGACGGTGCGGAGGAGCCGCGTGGACGCCGTCGGATAGGACGGCGGGTCGAGCGAGGGCCGCCGACCGGAAAGCGGGTCCGGCAGCGGGAAGAGCGACAGCCAATGGTGCCAGCTCGCCAATGCGTAGAGGACCTGAATGCGCCCCGCTTCGAGCACAACCTCGTGCGGTCGCGAGTCGTCGCCCACGGAAACCACGGGGGTGTCGATGCACGGGCAATGCCCGCTCGGGGCAACTGCGTCTGCCGCCCGAGCCTCGGGGGGCGCCACCTCTTCAGTGCAGCCGGTGCACGGGCCCAGCGCGTGAGCAGGCTCGATGGCCACCCGACCGCCGGGCTCGGCACAGAGCACGAGGCCCAGCGCCGCCGAGGCGTCGGTCAGGACGCAGCTCAGCACGCAGAGCCAGGCCAAGCCTGTCTTGACGAGGTAGTTTCTCATGAACGGATCCTAGCGCGTCTGCCCCGCTCCAACAAGCTGGGGACCGGCACGCCATGTTGTTGTCGACCCGAATTTAGTTTTGTTTGACAGGAAAATGCCTGTGATGTCCCGGAGTATTCTTGCAGTCTCCCCGACGACTTAGCCGCCCCGTGGCGCCCCCCCCATCACGGCAGGATCCTACGCCCCACGGCGGTATTCAGCCGAAGCATGCCCCGCCGATGACGCACGAGGGTATCGCGGTACTGCCGCACGATATCGTTGTAGTCCCGGAGCGCGTTCAGGTAGACGAGCTGGCCCTCCTCCCCGGACTCGAACAGCGCGAGCGCCGTCTCCAGCGTCCGCCGCGCCTTGGGTATCGTGTCGCCTTCGAGGCGTTCGATGGAGCGCCTCGTCACCGCGTAGGCCCGCTCCGCGCGCTGGACCTCGGCGGCGACGCGGCGCTCCAATTCGACGAGCTGGAGCTGGGTCTGCGAGACGTTCAGCCGGGCTCGCTGGATGTTGCCCTGATTCCGGTTGAACAAGGGCAGCGGCACCGTCACGCCCAGGGCCCACGAGTGCGCGCTCTTCGCGTCGAACGGCGAGAGGTCCTGGAACGTGTAGGGCTGCGCCAGGAGGAACAGGTTCTCCATCCGATTGGCCACGGCGAGCTTCACGTCCGCTTGCGCCCGGTGGATGCCCAGCCGGTAGGCGGCGAGGTCCGGCCGGGCGGACAGCGCCGTCGGGACGAGCTGTTCCAGCGACGGGGCGCCGGACACCTCATCACGCAGCGAGCCCCGGACCTCCAGCGCATCGGCCTGCTCCGGCGGGATCGCCAGGAGCACCGCGAGCGTGCGCTTCGCGTCGCGCAGGGTCTCCTCCGCCTCGAGCAGCGCCAGCTCCGCGGCGTCGAGCTGGACCTCGATGCGGTTCACGTCCGCCTCGGTCGCCGCGCCCCGCTCTCGCAGCGTGCGGGTCAGCTCGAGCACCTGGCGCAAGCCCGCGCCGCTCGCCGCCGCATAGCGCAGCGTCTCTCGCGCCGCGAGCACGTCGACGAACGCCGTGTAGAGGTTGTCGATCTGGAGCCGCACCGCGTCCTGGTACTGGGCCTCGACCACGCGCTTCGCGCGGCTGGCGACTTCGGTGCGGGCGCGGCGCTTGCCCGTGACGTCGAGCGGGATGGTCACGTTCACGTCGTACTGCGTCGGGCCGCCGGGGCGCTCGTCGGAGAAGCTCCCGTAGGGCACCTGCTGGACGTCGGCGTAGAAGATCGGGTTGAGGCGAAGGCCCGCGGTGAGGATGTCCGCCTCGGCCTTGGGGATCTCGACCGCCTTGGCGCGCAGGTCGAAGTTCACCCGCACCAGCCGCTCGATGGCCTGGTCGAGCGTCAGGCCATCCGGCGGCCCCTCGGGCTCGGCTCCGGCCGGGAGCGTAAGCGGGCCGTAGATGGGCAGTTCCGCCTCGGGGAGCGCCGGAGGCAGGCCGACGCCCGGCCGCGGCTCCGCACCGAACTCCTGCCCCGGCCGGGTGATCCCCTGGGGGACGCGCGGGAAGCCCGGACCGGCGCGACCGCCGAGGATGCTCTCCTGGCCGGGCCCGGGCGCGGCGGGCTCGCCGCCGGACCCGGGGGCGGTCCCGAGCGCCGACCCTCCGGAACCGGGCGCAGCCGGGCCGTCCTGCTGAGCGCGAACGGCCCCCGCCGCGAGGCACGTAGCGAGCCCCAGCGCCCACACCAATCGCGCCTTCCTGCTCATCGTTCCGGCTCCCGTCCCTGGAGACCCCGGCGGCAAGCTCCTTCTCGCCGCCGACCGACCGACCGACAAACCCGAGGCTCACACGGCGACGGGTTCAAGCTGCGGCGGCGGGCCCACCGGCACCCGCCCGCGATCGCCCCCGCCGGAGACGGGGCCAGGCTCTTCGAGGCGACCACGGTCCTCACCAGCGGGCGGGTTGCCCTCGACCTCCGGCCCCTTGCCGAAGAGCAGGTAGAGCACCGGCAGCGCCAGCATGGTCAGGAACGTGTCGCAGACCATGCCGAAGAAGACGACGGTCGCCAGCGGACGCTGGACCTCCGCGCCGACGCCCGTCGAGAGCATCATCGGGACGAAGCCGAGCGCCGCCACGGTGCCGGTCATCAGCACCGGGCGCAGGCGCGCGAGCCGCGCCTGCTCGATCGCCTCGCGCTTCGGCACGCCGTGGGCCATGCGATCGCGGATGTAGCTGACGAGGATGAGCCCCTCGAGCATCGAGGCGCCCATCAGCGCGACGAAGCCCACCCCGGCGGAGATCGTGAACGGCAGCCCCATGACGTAGAGCCCGATCACCCCGCCGACGCGGGCGAAGAGCACGCCGCTGAAGATCATCAGCGCGTCGCGGACGGAGTGGAACGTCAGGTAGAGCAGGCTCAGGATCAGCGCGAGCGCCAGCGGCACGACGATGAGCAGCCGCCGCTCGGCCCGGATCATGTTCTCGAACTGCCCGCCCCACTCGATCCGGTATCCGCCGTCGAGCGCCACCTGTGCGGCGATCCTCGCCTGCGCCTCCTCCACGAACGAGCCGATGTCCCGCCCGCGGACATTCGCCTGGACGACGATCCGCCGCTCGCCCCACTCGCGCTGGATCGTCGACGGGCCGGTCACCGTCTCCAGCCTCGCCAGCCGCGTCAGCGGCAGCCGCTGCCCGGAGGCGGTCGGGATCAGGATGCGCTCGAGCGCCGCCGGGTCGTCGCGGTACGACTCGGGGAAGCGCACGACGAGCGGGAATCGCCGGTCGGGCTCGAGCACCTCGCCGACCCGCAGCCCGCCGACGGAACGCACCGCATCGAGCACCTGCTCGGCCGAGACCCCGTGGCGAGCGAGCGCCCGCCGGTCGACCTGGACGCGGAGCACCGGCAGCCCCGTGATCTGCTCGGCGGAGACGTCCGCCGCGCCCGGGATCGACTCGACCACCGCCTGCACCTCCGCGGCCTTCGCCTTCAGCACCTCCAGGTCGGGCCCGAAGATCTTCACGCCCAGGTCGGCGCGGATGCCCGCCACCATCTCGTTGATGCGAAGCTCGATCGGCTGGCTGTAGACCGCGCGCATCCCGGGGAACGTCTCGGTCAGCTCGGCCATCTTGGCGATCAGCTCCTCTTGCGTCTCCGCCTTCGTCCACCCGCCGACCGGCTCCTGCGTGAAGTACTCCCACCAGGCCGACGGCGCGCTCAGCAGCGGCGGCCGCGGGATCGCGTACGTCCCGCCGCGCGGTTTGAGCATCACGTAGACGTCGGAGACCTCGAACCCCATCGGGTCGGTCGCCACCTCCGCCGTGCCGGTGCGGCTCCAGATCGACTCGATCTCGTCCGGGAAGGCCTTGAGCAGGATGCGCTCGATGTGCGTCCCGTAGTCGAGCGAGTCCTCCAGGCTCACGCTCGCGAGCCGGACCGTGTTGAGGACCACCGAGCCCTCGTTCAGCCGCGGCACGAACTCGGAGCCGAGCCGGGTCCCGAGCCACGTCGCCCCGATGGTGATCGCGGCGACCACGGCGAGCGTCGACTTCGGGAATCGGAGGCCGAGGCGAAGCACCGGCTGGAAGAGCCGGTGCGCCAGGCGATCGACGATCGTCTCCTTCTCGGAGAGCTTCTTCGGCAGGAAGATCGAGGCGAGCACCGGCATCAGCGTCAGCGAAAGCACCATCGACCCGGCCAGGGCAAAGACGACCGTCAACGCCATCGGCCGGAACAGCTTGCCCTCGATCCCCTGGAGCGTGAGGATCGGCAGGTAGACGATCATGATGATCAGCTCGCCGAACATCGTCGGCTTGCGGACCTCGACCGCGGCCTCGCGCACGACCTCGAGCTTCGGGCGGCCGTCCCGCGCGTGCGCGATGCGACGCACGCAGTTCTCGACCATCACCACCGAGCTGTCGACTACCAGGCCGAAGTCGATGGCGCCGAGGCTCATCAGGCTCCCGGCGATGCCGACCTTCTGCATCATCGTCACGGCGAAGAGCATCGACAGCGGGATCGCCGAGGCGACGATCAGGCCCGCGCGGACGTTCCCGAGGAAGGCGAACAGCACGGCGATGACGAGCAACGCCCCCTCGAACAGATTCTTCTCCACCGTGTGCAGGACCTGATTCACCAGGTCGGTGCGGCGGTAGACCACATCGACCTCGACGCCCGCGGGCAGCGCCTTTCGCACGTCGGCCATCGCGCGGTCGAGCGCCATGGTCACCTCGCGCGAGTTCTCGCCCATCCGCATGAAGGCCAGGCCCAGGACCGCCTCGCCCTCACCTGCCGCCGTCACGCCGCCGCGGCGGATCGCGTGGCCGATCGTCACTTCGCCGACGTCTTGGACGCGGATCGGCACGCCGTCCTTCGCGGCGATTACCACGTCGGCGATCTCCTCCGGCGTGGTGGTCCGGCCGACGCCCTGCACCAGGCTCGACTCGCCGGAGCGCACGACGTAGCCGCCGCCCGCGTTCTGGTTGTTCGCCTTCAGCGCCCGGACGACGTCGTCGAGTGTCAGCCGGTACTTGGCCAGTTTCGCGGGCTCGGCCTCGACCTCGAACTGCTTGGCCAGTCCGCCCCAGGGGTTGATCTCCGCCACGCCGGGCACCCGTCGCAACCGCGGGCGGATCACCCAGTCCTGGAGCGTCCGCAGCTCCGTGAGCCCGAACTCCGGGTTCGCGCTGCGGAGCACGTAGTGATAGACCTCGCCCAGGCCCGTCGCCACCGGCCCCATCGTCGGCTTGGCGATCCCCTCGGGAAGCTCGACCTCGCCCAGCCGCTCGTTGATCTGCTGGCGGGCGAAGTAGATGTCCGTCTCGTCGGAGAAGATCAGCACCACCTGCGAAAGGCCGAACTTCGAGACCGACCGCACCTCGTCGAGCCCCTTCAGGCCGCCCATCGCGTATTCGACGGGGAAGGTGATCAGCCGCTCGACCTCCTCGGGCGACAGCTCGGGGGCGACCGTGTTGACCTGGACCTGGACCGGGGTCGTGTCGGGGAAGGCGTCGAGCGGGAGATGGACCGCCGCGCGTACGCCGAGCACGATCAGGATGCCGGTCAGGAGCAGGACGACGAAGCGATTCTTCAGGCTGAAGTCGATGAGCGCATTGAGCATCGCGGCGAACTCCCTTGTCCGGCCGCGATCACTCGCAGCAACCGGCGCCGATAGCACCCTTCATGATCTCGGTCTTCAGCCAGAACGATCCCTTGGTGACCACACGGTCACCGGGCTTGAGCCCCCACGCGACTTCGACCACGTCGCGGCGATTCGAGGCCTTGGCGACGATCCGTTGCGGGCGATAGACCCCGTCTCCCTGGGGGATGAAGACCACGTCCGCAGTGTTGTCCTTGTTCTGGACGGCGGCCTTGGGCACGATGACGACCTCGTGCGGATCGCCGACGCGGATCACTGCCTGGCCGAACTGGTTCGCCCGCAGCCGATCGCCCGGGTTCGCCAACTCGGCCCGGATGCGCGTGGTGCGCGTCGTCTCGTCGACTTCCGCGCCGACCCAGGTGATCTCGCCCTCGGACTCGGGCCCGTCGGCACCGGAGACGGTGAAGCGCACCGGCTGGCCCGGCGAGACCCGCGCCATGTCCGCCTCGTAGACGTCGATCCACAGCCACATCGACGTGGTGTCCGCCACGGCGAAGAGGAGCGTCGTCCCCTGCACCGCCTCGCCCCGCACCGCGTGCCGCTGGACGACCGTGCCGTCGATCGGGGCAACGACCGGCAGCAGGCTCGAGGTCTCCTTCGAGGAGGCGATCCGCTCCAACTCCTGGTCGGAGAAGCCGAGGTTCCGGAGCGTCTGCGACGCCTCGAGCGCCGACGACTCGGCCTGGTTCATCGCGGTCTGCGCCTCGAGTTCCTGCTTCGCAGGCACGGCATCCCGGCGGGCCAGGGTGCGCGTCCGCTCGTAGGAGGTCTGCGCCAGCGTGAGCGACGCGCGGGCCGAGATGAGCCGCGACTTGGCCGTGCTCACCTCGGGCGAGTCGACCACGGCGAGCACGTCCCCGGCCCGGACTTTCTGGCCCAGGTCGACCTTCACCTCGCTGAGGAAGCCCGAGACCCGCGGGCTCACATCCGCGTAGCGATTCGCGTTAAACGCCGTCTCCGCGTTCGCCTCGAGCGTGTGCGCGTGGGTCTCCGCGACCGCCGGGGCCGTCTCGATCCCGATCTGGCCGCCGAGCGACGCCGTCGCCAGGCGAACCAGGGGCAACGGCTGGCGACAGACCTGGGCGGTCGCATCGCCGTCGTGCGACGCCGGATCCTTCAGGCACTCGGCGCAGAGCGCCTCGGGCACGTTGTGCGTCGCGCACCAGCCGTCGTCGGGCAGCAGCGCCGAGGCAGAAGTCACCTTGCCGCACTCGACGCAGAAGTGCTCAGGCAGGCCGTGCCCCTTGGGGCACATCTGGATGTTGTACTTCCCCTCCACCTCCGGATGGCACTTGGTGCAGATGTCCTCCGGGATGTTGCCGTGCTCCGGGCAGAGCAGGAGCTTCGAGGCGAGTTCCGCGTGGCAGAGCGTGCAGAACTTCTCCGGGACGCCGTGCTCCTTGCAGTACAGCCCGGCGTCCTCCGCGACCGGTGTCGAAGCCTTTTTGGATAGCTGCGCCCATGCGGGCATCAAGTCAGGACGAGCCCAAGCCAGGCCGATGCCGACAGCGGCGACGGCGACCAGCGCGAGCCCGAGCCCGATTGCGATGCGTTTCATCGCTCGGCCCCTTCATCTCGAATGTTCGGGAAGCCCGTGCGCGTGCGGAGGCTGACGCTCACGACGGCACGGGAGAGATCACACGCGATTGTGTCGTATGGCCCGAGGTGGGAAGGGCCTAGCGCGCAGGACGAGCGTCCACGGCGCGCGGAGGGACGGCGATACGACTCAGCAGCGGAAGATCTGGAGGAGGGCGCAGACGGCCGAGGCGTCGCCGCCTGAGGCAAGGGGACGACCGCCGTGGGTCAGATGTGCGGAGAGGCGGGCGGGGACAAACAGGCAGCAATCGGCGAGCAGGACGCCGAAGGAGAGCGTGCCGACGGGGTCCAGGTCGTTCGAGCGGACCTCGGCCGTGCGTACCGCCCCTTCGCAGAGGCAGGTCGCGCCCTCCTCCGGGCAGTGGGCGGGAGTCGACGGGTCTTCGCCAGGGCAGCTTGGGGCCTGGTGGCGGTGCGCACCCTGGGCGGCGTCCGCGGCCCCGCAGATCGCGGGGCAGAGCAGGACGAGGCCGACCAGGATCAGGACCACCGGCAGGCGCATCGCTTCACCTTGGCGCGAGAGACGACCATTCTTAAGTGTACGGCGCGGCGACGGCCGGTCAAGCCGGTCCGGCGGGCCCTTCGGTCGGGAAAATCGTTCGTCATTACTCATCGGGCCGCGACGTCCGATTCTCCAGCTTATGCCCGAGATGCGGGGGACGTCGGGTCAGGGATCAACGGGACCCATCGCCGGTGCGGATCGGCACCAGCTCGATCGCCTGGTTGAGCAGCAGGCTCAGCGCGCCGGAGCGGTGTCCGCTGCGCAGCTCGGCCTCGATCTCGCGCACGCCCTCGTCCTCGACGGCGGCCCAGATGCAGGCCGAGCGGGCCTCGAGCATCAGCGGACGGTTCGAACTCTCGTCGGGCAGCAACGCCCGCAAGCCGGTCTCATCGACGATTCCTAGGTAAGCTTTCATGCGTCATGTCGTACCATGCTCCGCGTCAGTTCGCCAAGACCGGCGGAGCACGGAGGTTGAACCCTGCCACGCAAATACCGCCTGACGTCCGGCCCCCGTCGCTGCTAGAGCGTGGGGTATGCCGGTCACGTTCGCCCACATCCTGGGAATCCTGGTCTGCCTCCTCGCCCTCGCCCGCGAATACCCCGAGGCCATGTCCACCATCGGCCAGAGCTTCCTCGCCCTGTGGGCCTACCGACGATTCCTGCGATAGCTCGAGCGCTCGGACCGTCTCCGCGTGAGGACGGCTCAGATCCCGCCGATTCGTTGCCCGTCTCCCCGCCCCTGACCACCGGCTGATGCCCCGCCTCGTCTGGCAGTAGGCCAAAGCGACCATCTCCCCTCTCCGCTCGCCTCTTGCCCGGCTCGCCCCTCAAGTCCAGACGCCGAGCTTCGCTCCCGGCCTACCGGCTCTGTCAACGCGAGCGAGCCGCCTTCGCGTCCCGGCATCCGTGCCGACCCTTCCCGCCTCTCCTCCTCCCGTCCTCATCGCTCCATTGCGTGCCTGACTCGGGAACGCTGAGGCCGCCGCCGCCCGCCGCAAGCGGAAAATCGCCTGCCCCGACCAACCTAGTTTTCCGCTTGCCCCGGGCGGCTCCGGCGGCCTCTTCACGCATCCCCGTCAGGCCGCGATGGGCGCGGCCTCGAAACGAACAAGGAGAATCATCATGAGCGACAGCACGAACACCAGCACCTCGACCAAGGGCTCGCGCCCGACCCACATCGCCTACTGGGTCCGCGACCGCGAGGACAAGAAGGCCGTCTGGACCCGCTGCGGGGCGGCCTGGGCCCACGCCGACGGCAAGGGATTCAACATCGCGTTGGACCTCCAGCCCCTCGACGGACGCATCAGCCTCCGGCTGGCCTCGGAGCAGAAGGAGTAGACGGACAACCAACCGGCGGGCGGGAAGCCCGCCGCATCACGCAAGGAGACGCACCATGAATCGCATCGACACACCGCACCGAATCGCCAACCCCCACTACGCCGCGAGGAACGCCCGCAGGGCCGTCTACGCCAAGCTCCCCCGGGCCCCGCTTACCGCGAGCCCCGTCCCGAGGCTGACGAGCCTCTACCACCACGACGAGGCCGGGCCCTACGGCGACCGACGCTACCCCGGCAACTGCTCCGGCGAACTCATCAAGGACCTGCTGACCTTCTTCGCGCCCGCGACGGTGCTCGACCCGATGACCGGCTCCGGCACCTGCTACGACGTCTGCCGCGAGCTGGGCGTCCCCTGCCGCTCGCTCGACCTCCGCGAGGGCTTCGACGCCTGCGACCCCGAGACCTTCCCCGCCGAGGGCACGCAGGACTTCTGCTGGGCCCATCCCCCCTACTGGCGGATGAAACGCTACGGCGACGACCCACGCGACCTCTCCGCCGCCCCGACGCTCGGCGACTTCCTCGACCGCTACGCCGCCTTCATCGCGAACTGCCATCGGGCGCTCCGGCCCGGGGGCACGCTCGCCATCCTGATGGGCGACTACAGCGACCGCGAGCAGGGCTTCGTGCCGCTGGTCTACCACACCAAGCGGCTCGCCTTCGCCGAAGGCTTCCGCCAGACATGCACGGACATCATCCGGTTCAGCCACGGGGCCTCGAGCGGCACCAAGGTCTACCGCAGCGCCTTCATCCCCGGCCTGCACGACGTCTGCACCGTCTTCCAGAAGGGACGCTAGGTATCAACATCTCACGGAGGAAATCGCCATGATGCACGCACAACGAATCTGGTCCGTCACCGCCATCAAGTCCGTCGAGGAACTCGCTCGCAAGCTGACCGAATCCACCTGGACCCTCTGCACCGCCTTCGAACACCACGGCTACCTGTTCCTGAACGACGCGACGAGCGAGGACGGTGCCCAGGAATACTCCGTCGTGAAGCGACTCGGCCGCGGCACCTTCCTCCAGGTCGAGAGCATCACCTTCGGCTGGTGCACCTTCGAGCGGGCCCTCGACCACATCCGCAGCGTGACCGATGGCCGCGACCACACCAACGACTTCGCGACCCGAGTCGCCCCTCGCCTGGAGCCCGCTGACCGGCACGGACGCTGCCCGCACTGCGCGTGACCCGCGCGATTCTCTCCTGCCTCTCTCGTTCTTCGTCGCCCCCATCGGGCCTGTCTCCGGGAACGCTAAGGCCGCCGCCGTCCGCCGCAAGCGGAAAATCGCCTGCCCCGACC
>ERZ778018.498-NODE-498-length-57436-cov-97.683641_pt1 | contig 57436 bp, 47 predicted proteins | sample MGYA00375748_ERZ778018 | MGnify/ENA primary metagenome ERZ778018 (study PRJEB29350, sample SAMN05509839) | bioreactor metagenome | biome: bioreactor; material: wastewater | place: South Africa: University of Cape Town | collected 2014-04-22 ... | reverse complement strand
CTGACACCAAGGAGAAGACTGGCGAGTTCGTCGGCGCCCACGCCATCAACCCCGTCAGCGGTGCGCGCATCCCCATCTGGATCGCAGACTACGTGCTCATGGGCTACGGCACGGGCGCCATCATGGCCGTGCCGTACGGCGATCAGCGCGACTTCGAGTTCGCGCGCGCGTTCGGCCTCGAGATAGTGCCCATCGTCAAGCCGGCCGGGCACGACGGCGAGCTGCGCGCGGCTGAGCTTCAGGAGGCGTGGGCCGGCCCAGGAACCATGATCAACTCCGGGCCGCTCGACGGCCTCTCGCACAACGGCGAGAAGGGCAGGGCCAGTCCGGCCATCGCCGCGGCCATCGAGTACTTGGAGGGCAAGGGCATCGGCAGGGCCCAGACGACCTACCGCTTGCGCGACTGGCTCATAAGCCGCCAGCGCTACTGGGGCACGCCCATCCCCGTCGTGTACTGCGACTCGTGCGGCATCGTCGCAGAGAAGCTCGAGAACCTGCCAGTGATCTTGCCACAGGACGTGGCGTTCATGCCGACGGGTGAATCACCGCTCAAGACACACGCCGAGTTCCTCGAGACGACCTGCCCGAACTGCGGCGGCGCGGCGCGGCGCGAGACCGACACCATGGACACCTTTCAAGACTCGTCCTGGTACTGGTTCCGTTACCTCAGCCCCCACGACGCCACCCGCCCGTTCGACCCCGAGCTGGCCGCCAAGTGGACGCCGGTCGACACCTACACGGGCGGCATCGAGCACGCCATCTTGCACCTCCTCTACTCGCGCTTCTTCACCAAGGTGCTGCGCGACCTCGGCTTCACGACCGCGAACGAGCCGTTCAAGCGGCTCCGCAACCAGGGCATGATCTTGGGTTCGGATAACGAGAAGATGTCCAAGTCGCGCGGCAACGTCGTCAACCCGGACGACTTGGTGGCGCAGTACGGGGCTGACACCGTTCGCGCCTACCTCATGTTCCTTGGCCCGTGGGACCAGGGGGCGCCGTGGAGTTACAGCGGCATCGACGGCCTGGCGCGCTTCTTCGCCCGCGTCTGGAACCTCGCGCTCGACGACGCCGGCGCTACCAAGGGTGGTGAGTACACGGAGGCCGAGTTGCGGCGCGCCGTCAACCACGCCATCAAGGAAGTCACGGAGGACATGGAGGCGTTCCGCTTCAACACCGCCATCGCCGAGTTGATGACGCTGCAGAACGCCATGCAGAAGGCCCGCGCCGCCGGGCTCGCGGCCAGCGGCACCTGGCGCGAAGGCGTCGAGGCGCTGCTGCTCCTGCTGGCGCCCATCGCCCCGCACATAACGGAGGAGTTGTGGCGCCGCCTTGGGCACAAGGAGTCCGTGCACCTGCAGACCTGGCCGACCTTCGATCCAGCCGCGCTGGTGGCGGACACCCTCACGCTCGCCGTGCAGGTCAACGGCAAGCTCAGGGGCCAGGTTGAGGTAAGCGCCAGCGCCGACGACGCCAGCATCCTCGCCGCGGCGAAGGCGGAGCCGAACGTCGCGCGTTACGTGGGAGAGTCGCAGATCGTGCGCGAGATAGTCGTGCGCGGCAAGCTCGTCAACCTCGTGATAAAGGGCTGAGGTTACTGAGGGGCCAAGAGCACGACCTGCTGCAAAGTAGCTAGTTCCACGCTGGGGCGCACGATGAACGTGCGCCTCAGGTCGTTAGGGTCCGGCGGCAGGACCTCGACGACCTCACCGACGCTCACGCCTGCAGGGAAGAGGCCGCCGTAGCTTGACGTCTCCACCACGTCACCGACGACGACGGGCTGCTCGAGCATGAAGCGCGACACGCGCACGAGGCCGCCTACCTCGCCGATCGCCACGCCCTGACCGCCCTTGCCGCGCACGGTCACGCCGACGCGCGACTGCGGGTCAACGACCGTGCGCACGACGGCGCTGCCGCTCGCGACTTCGGTGACGATGCCGACCAACCCGGTCGGCACCGTCACGGGCATGTTGCGGCTCACGCCTTCGTTCGCGCCGAGGCCAACGCGCAGGCGGCCGAGCTCTGCGCCAGCGTCGCCACCTATGACGGCGGCGGTCCCGAGCACCCCTGGCGACTGCGCCTCCGCCACCCTCACGACGTCCCGGTACCGCCCAACCTCGAGCTCGAGCTGGCGTGCGGCCTCGCGCTCGGCGGCTAGTTGCACCTCCAGGTCGGCGAGGAGCGCGCGCATGTCGCGGCGATCGACGGCGCTCTCGAGCGACAACCTCACGTTCGTGCCTGCCCGGTGAAGTAACTCGTGCGGCAGCGCGATGGCGGCCGTGACGTCACTCGGCACCGCGCCGACGAACGCCGTGAACAGCACCGTGAAGAGCCCGAGGCCGACGAACACGTACCAGGCGCGCAGCAAGCTAGACAAGGGAGATACCCAGGCGGCGCGCCGCCATCACCACGTTGACTACGCTCAAGCCCATGACGTTCGCGTAGCACCCGCGAACGCCGGAAACCAAGGCGCCACCTAACCCCTGGATGCCGTAGCCGCCTGCCTTGTCAAGGCCCTCGCCGCTGGCGCAGTAGCGGGCGATCTCCTCGTCAGACAAGGGTCGGAGCTCGACGACGGTGCGCACGACGGCAGTCTCCGTTCGCCCGCGGAACGCGAGGGCGTGGCCGGTGAACACTTCGTGCTCGCGACCCGCCAGCCGCTCGATGAACGCGCGGTTCTCGCCCTCATCCGCCGGCTTGTTCAATATCTCGCCGCCGAGCGCAACGGTCGTGTCTGCCGCTATCACGAGCGCATCCGGGTATGCATGGGCAAGCGCCGCTACCTTGGCTAGGGCCAGGCGGCCAACCAGCTCTGCCGGCCCCTCGCCGGCGGCGGGGGTCTCGTCGATGTCAGGGGCGGCCACGTCGAACTTAAGGCCGATGCTGGCAAGCAACTGCGCGCGGCGCGGTGAAGCGCTGGCCAGCAGGATTGGTGGCAGCGGCTCGTTGCTTAGCAACGAGGCGTTGCCGTTCGAACTGGCGGGCTGGTCCGGTAACACATGGCCCAGGATACCGGCTGGGCAGCCGCGCATGTTATTCCGAGCCGCCGTCCGGGCGCGCCGGTGCGCGGCGAGCAGAGCCTCCCTGACGGTATGCTCCCTGCCATGACGGGAAACCCAACGGGCCTCGAGGCCATGAAGCGCGCCGCAGCGCTGCGCGCTCTCACCCTGGTTGAGAGCGGCATGTTGCTTGGACTAGGTACCGGCAGCACCGCCTGGTGGTTGGTTGCCGAACTCGCGGAGAGCCTGAAGCGCGGCGACCTGCAGAACATCCGCTGCGTTGCGACGTCGCGCCAGACGGAGGAGCAGGCGAATGGCCTGGGCCTGAGCATGGTCGAGCTGCCGGCAGGCGGCGTCGACGTCGCCATCGACGGCATGGACGAGTTGACGCCCGGCCTGCAGGCCATCAAGGGCCTCGGTGGGGCGTTGACGCGCGAGAAGATCGTGGCCGCCTCGGCTACGCGCTTCGTGCTGATCGGCGACGAGAGCAAGTGCGTAACCTACCTTGGCGAGAAGGCGCCGCTGCCAGTCGAGGTCGTGCGCTTCGGGCGGCAGCGCACCGCGCAGCTACTGGCCGAGCTGGGTGCCGAGCCGCAGCTGCGCGTCAGGGAGGGCGCGCCGTTCCTCACGGATAACGGCAACGTCATCTACGACCTGCGCTTCGCGGGGCCGTTCGATGCCACGGCCGTCGCCGCCCAGCTCGCCGCCATGCCAGGCGTCGTCGAGCACGGTTTGTTCCTCGGCATGACGGAGCGCGCTTACGTCGCCGGTGCAACGAGCGTCACGGAGTTCATGGCGTGATCGTCGCCGTCGGCATCGACCTAGTCGAGTTGTGGCGCATTCGGCGCGCGCTCGAGCGCTTCCCTGGGAGGTTCGCCGAGCGCGTCTTCCACCCGGAGGAACTGCTCTCCCTCGACGGCCGCGCCGACCCGGTGCCGGGCTTGGCCGCCCGCTTCGCCGCCAAGGAGGCGTTCCAGAAGTGCTGGTCTGAGCCTTTCGGTTGGCGCGACGTGTGGGTGGTCAAGGAGGGCGCCCGCCCGTCCTTGCGCCTAACGCCGAAGCTCGAGGAAGCCTGCCGCGCGGAGGGGCTGGTGCCGCACTTGTCACTCACGCACGGCCGCGATCATGCTGCCGCCGTGGTGGTGCTCGAACGCCAGGTTAGAGTGTCCGACCATGCGCCCTTCGAATAAGTCAACCACGGGCCAAGCGTCGCTTTTCGGCAGCGCTGACGCCGAAGCGACCGCACCAGTTACGACCCGCGCCAGCGCGAGGGCCTTCACAGACGGCTCCTGCGACACGGCTAGCGGCCACGGCGGTTGGGCTTACCTGCTCGACGCCGCGAGCGGCCGCAGCACGGCTTCCGGCTACGAGCCAGGCACCACCAACAACCGCATGGAGTTGACGGCTGCCGTGCGCGCCCTCGAGGCGCTTAGCGAGCCCACGGACGTGACCATCGTTACCGACAGCGAGTACTTGAAGAAGGCCTTCACCGACGGTTGGTTGAAGAAGTGGCAACGCAACGGCTGGCAGACCGCCGCCCGTCAGCCGGTCAAGAACCGTGACCTGTGGGAGGAGCTCCTGCAGCTAGAAAAGCGTCACCGCGTGAGCTGGTCTTGGACCCGCGGTCACTCTGGCCACCCTGAGAACGAGGCCGTCGACGCCCTCGCGCTCGCCGCTCGGCGCAGCCACGGCCACAGCTAGCGGGCAGTTAGCTCCCAGCAGTCAGGCCAAACGCGCAAGTAGTTCGCTTAGCGCGAGCAGGCCGACGCCGAGGGAATCCGGCTCAAGCCACTCCTCAAGCCGGTGCGCGCCGCCACCGTGATAGCCACCGAAGGCGATGGCCGGTATTCCGGCTGCCATCGCCGGGTTGGCGTCCGTGCTGCCTGCAGCGGTCTGCCCGACCACGCCGACGGCGGCGTAAGCGGCCATGGCCGCAGCGACGAGCTGCTCGTTGTTGGAACCGCCAGCCGGACGGTCACCAACGAGCACGAGCTCGACGTTCGCGCCCGCTTCGGCCGCAGCCGCACGCACGGCACCGACAGCGGCGGCGTCGAGGTTCGCCAAGGTAGCGGAGTTGACGCTGCGCAGGTCGAGGTTGAAGCCGGCCGTCTCCGCGATGGCGTTGACGCTAGTGCCGCCCCACATCTGGCCTACGTTGAGACTCGAGCGCGGCACGCGTGCCACGGGCAAGCGCGCGAGGGCCGCGATGGCGGCGCCCGCCGCGTGCACGGCGCTGCTAGCGCCGTAGTCTCCCCACGAATGCCCACCCTGCGCCGAGAAGCGCGCCTCGTAACGCCGCGAGCCTACCGCCACGTCGGTGATGGTGCCTAGCAGCCCGTCGAACGCGATGAAGGCGCTCGCACCGCTGCCCGCGCCGGCCACGAGGTGGCGGGCGCCACGCAGGTCACCGAGGCCCTCCTCCCCCACCGTCGCCCCAACGAGCATGGCTGGCCTGGCGGCACGGTCGCTGCGTTCACGCGTCTGCAGGTAGCGCGTTAGGACGGCGAGCGAGGCAGCGTTGTCGCCGATGCCTGGGCCGCTCCAGCGGCCAGGAGCCTGCTTGACCGTCACGTCCACCTCCGGGCCGAACACACTGTCTAGGTGAGCAGCTACGACCACGCGCCTCGCGCCAGCGGCGGCGGCGCCGACCTCCGCGAGCACGTTCCCTACTTCGTCCTGCCACGGCTCTAGCCCCGCCTCTGACCAGAGCCGCATGACGAGAGCGGCGCGCGCGGCCTCGGCCCCGGTAGGAGCGGGCGTCTGGGCGAGCGCAAGCAACAACTCCCGTAACGCGGCCGCGTCGTCTGGAGACGCGCGGCGGGGACTCACTGCTCGCTGTCTTGCAAGGAGGCGATGCCCTCGCGCAGTGCGTAGAGGGCCGCTTGGGTGCGGTTGTTGAGGCGCAACTTGGAGAAGATCTCGGACAGGCGGTTACGCACGGTCTTCTCGCTGACGTTGAGGGACGTGGCTATCTCTTGGTTAGTCGCGCCCTGAGCCAGCAGCCTCAGGATGGCCTCCTCGCGCTCGGTCAGTTCACTGAGTTTGTGCTCTGGGTGGGTGGGGATCTCTCCGAGCTTACGGAACTCGTCGAGGATGGAGGCCGCCATCTCGGCGTTGAGGAGCGTCTCCCCCGCCGCCACGCGGCGGATGGCCTCGACGAGCTCGGTCGCACCAGCGTCCTTGAGGAGGTAGCCGCGGGCACCGACCTTCACCGCCTCGAACACATAGCGATCCTGCCGGTACATGGTGAGGATGATCACGCGCGCGTCAGGCTGTTCGGAGAGGATGGCCTTCGTGGCAGCTACGCCGTCTAGTTCGGGCATCTGGATGTCCATGAGGATGACGTCTGGGCGCGTCTCGATGGCGTAACGCACCGCCTCACGCCCGGTAGAGGCCTCACCTATCACCCTGAAGTCGTCCTCCGTCTCGAGGATGCTCCGGAGGCCTTGGCGGAACATGGCGTGGTCGTCGCACAGGAGCAAGCGGGTCATGGCGCCAATGGTAGCGCAAGCGTGGCCCTAGTGCGCGCCCGGCGCCGTGCTACCCTGCCCTTGCAGCTGCCGGGCTCGCGGCGTCACCCTTGAACGCATCCGCACCGCCGCACATGGCATGGAGGCGGCCGAGGGCAACGGCGGGAGCCCGGCAGCTGCTGCGAGGGCACAGCGGCAGAGCCGTAGACCAGGTATCTCGCAGCGTTAGAGGAGTAAACATGGCGCACCCCAAGGGGTTGCTGATCGAGCGCGCCCAGAAGCTCGGCCTCGAGCGGCCAGAGTTCGACACCGCGCAGACCGGACCGGAGCACGAGCCGTCCTTCCTTAGCGACGTGACCATCGCAGGCGACCTACTTGGCACCGGCCAAGGCGGTTCGAAGCGCGACGCCGAGCGCCGCGCAGCCGAAGAGGCCTTAGCGGCGCTCGATAAGCGCGAGAACGAAGGAAACGCCACGGGTAAGGGCGGCAAAGCAGCTCCGGCGCGAGCGGCGGCCCGGACGAAGGAGAGCAAGCCGGCCCGCTCGCAGGCGGCCGCGGCGACCACCCCGGCTGCGGCTCAGCTGGCTAGCACCGCGACTGGCCCTGTAGATGACGCTGACGACGGCGCCCCGTTCCAGGGTCCCTGGCCGATGGTTGATGACGTGCTGGCAGCCGTGATCCAGGCGGCCGAGCGCCGCGTTAGCGCGGACCTACGCGGCGACGATGCCCTGAACGCCATCCGCGACTTCACGCTGCGGCTCTACAAGGAACTCCTCGCAGATCTGGGCGAAGTCGTAGACGAGGACGACGAAGAGGAATAGTCGAGTCGCGTCTCTAGCCGCCCCGCCAGCTGCTCCTTACTAGGCCGCGCGAGGTGGGAACGCCCGGCGCCTCACGTAGGACCAGTGGCGGCGCGCTCCCGGGCATACCGTTCGATGCGCTTCAGTTCCTGCGTTGCCTTCTCGCGCACAAGGAGTTCACGCAGTGCCGGGCTTACGTCGACGTCGCCTAGTCCCTGCATCTCGATCAGGTCCACCATCTTGGCGCCGAAGGCACGCAGAGGCGTGACCATCGTGAGCGCGGACGAGTTGGCGGCGTCGGCTGGCTCAAGCGCGAGCAGGTCGGTATCCAACCCGCCCGCGGCGGGGTTTACGCGCACGACGACGTCGCCGTGGTCGGTGCTTACGAGGAAACTTCTGACCTGCGCCACGAGCAGACGCTAGCATGCGCCCGGAAGAGGGGGCGTACTAGAAGACTGCCACCATGTGGAGCGGGTCGTGTAAGGTCGGTAGCTGACCGGGCCACGGCCCACCGCGCCTCATCAGTACCCACGCCGTTGCTGACGCCGAAGTGTGGGGACGACCGGACAACCAAGCACTTGTCCGCGCAAGCAAGGAGACGACCACGGCACCGTTCACGGCAGCACCTCACGAAGACATCCTGCACCTGCTCATTCAGGTCGCGCTACTGCTCTTGGCGGCGCGTGCCCTTGGCGAGGTTGCGCGGCGCTTCAACCAGCCCGCGGTCGTCGGCGAGCTGCTAGCAGGCATCCTGCTTGGTCCGTCGCTCGCGTCGAGCGTCATCCCAGCTTTCGGGCAGTGGATGCTGCCTCAATCTGCCTTGCAGGGCTACCTCCTCGAGGTCATCGGCCTGCTCGGCGCCATATTCCTGCTCCTCATGACGGGGCTGGAGACCGATCTGCAACTCATCAGGCGGCACGCCCGCACGGCCATGGGTGTCTCGTTCGGCGGGGTCCTCGTGACCTTCTCGAGCGGTTTCGTGCTCGGGCAGCTGTTACCAGAGAGCCTGCTCGGCACGCAGCATTCGCGCCTGGTGTTCGCGCTGTTCGTAGCCACGTCCATGTCGATTTCGGCGATTCCAGTCATCGCCAAGGTACTGATCGACCTGAAGCTCATGCGTCGCGACATCGGGCAGACCATCCTCGCCGCTGGCATGAGCGACGACACCGCCGGTTGGATCCTCCTGTCGATAGTCGCTGGCTTGGCGAGCGGTGAGGCCGTGACGGCGGGCAGCGTGCTGACCACGGTCGGCAGCGTGCTGGCATTCATGATCGTCTCGTTCACGCTTGGGCGCGTGGTGGTCAGGCAACTCCTCAACTTCGTCCAAGACCGCATAGCTAGTCCATACCGGCTGCTTACTCTCGTGGTGGTGCTCACGTTCGCGTGGGCGGCCGTCACCCAGGCCCTCAACCTCGAGGCCGTACTCGGCGCGTTCGTCATGGGGGTGCTGTTCGGCCAGATGAGGCGCCTGCCGGACGAAGTGCATTCACGCATCGAGAGCATGTCAGTTGGCGTCTTCTCGCCCGTGTTCTTCGGCGTGGCTGGCTTGAAGGTCAACCTTCAGAGCCTCTTCGAGCCGCGCCTGCTGCTTATCGCGCTTGCGGTGATCGCGGTGGCGTCCGTCGGGAAGGTGGCGGGCACTTACCTGGGCGCCCGCCTGATAGGCAAGCGCGACCACTGGACTGCCCTTGCTTACGGGGCTGGCCTCAACGCCCGCGGCGCCATGGAGATAATCATGGCGACGATCGGGTTGCAGCTCGGCATCTTGGGTCAGGACATGTACTCCATCATCGTGGTGATGGCGATGGCGACCTCCTTGATGGCGCCAACTGCGCTGCGTTTCGTACTCAAGCGCGTCAAGCCGGACGAGCAGGAGGCCCTCAGGTTGCGCAACGAGGAGCTGTCGGAGGACAGCCTCATCGCGAACGTGCACCGCGTCCTCTTCCCCGTGCGCGGGCCGCGGCCCGGCAAGAAACGGCCCGAGCCGCGCGCCATCGAGTCTTACGTGCTCGACAGGCTTGGTGAGGACCTAGCCGTTACGCTCCTCAACGTCGCCAGGCCTGGTGAGAAGGCGGATGGTCAGGCGTACCTCGCTGACTTGACGGACGGCTTCGCCAACGGCAATGTGACGCGCCGCGTCATCGAGTCGAACTCAGCGGTCGATGCCATCCTCGACGAGGCGCAGAAGGATTACGACCTGATCGTGCTGGGCGCGTCGGAGGCGTCGGGCACGGACGAGGTGGTGTTCAACCGCATCGTCGACCAGGTGGTGAGGATGGCGCCGTGCCCGACCTTGGTCGTCAAGGGCGCATCCACCCCGGAAGCGTGGCCGCCCAAGCGCATACTGGTGCCGTCTGAGGGTACTGCCGCGTCCCGGCACGCGGCCGAACTGGCGTTCGCGCTCGCCAAGGGTGGCGCCAGTCGCGTGTCGCTACTCAACGTGGTCGTTGAACAGCAGGCGCCCTACCGCATGAACGACGGCGGGGCCGCACAGCAGCGGCAGTTGGCCGCCGCCTACCAGATCGTCAACAACCTTAGGGAACTGGGCGAGGCTCGCGGCGTGAACCCAGACACGGAAGTGCGGGTAGCGCCCGACACCGTTTCAGCCATCCTGGAGGTTGCGGCCAACCTCGGGCATGACCTGATCATCCTCGGAACGGACTTACGGCCCGGTTCGGAGCGCCTCTACCTAGGTCCGCGGGTCGAGCAGATCCTCGCGGCCTCCAAGGTCCCCGTCATAGTGATCAACGCCGGCTGAGGCCGAGTTGGCTGCTGTGGGTTCGGAGCCGTCCTTCAGCCGCTTGCTTCGTCGAGGAAGGCCTGCAGGCGCTCGGGGTTCACCGTGATGGGAGCGCGGCGGCGGCGCACCGCACCGTACTCCAGCAGGCGCGCTAGGCAGTGGCTGACCGTTTCACGAGTAGCGCCGATCATCTTGGCGAGGTCTTGCTGCGTGAGGGTGAGGTCGATGACCGTGCCGCGATCGGATGGCACCCCGAAGTCGTTCGCCAAGCGCAGCAGGAGGTTGGCGAGGCGGCCTGGGGCATCGAACGCCCCGACCTCCGCTTGCCACTGTTGCGCCTGCCAAAGCCTGGTGCTCATCACCTGAATGAACTTCATGGCTATGCGCGGCTGCTGCTGCAGGAGGCGCTGGAACTCCATCTCCGGCATGACGATGATGGTCGTGTCGGTAACGGCCTCCGCTTGGTTCGGGCGGCGCTCGCTCTGTAACAGGAGAAGCTCGCCGAAGATGTCGTACTTGCCCAGGAGGCCCAGGATCATCTCCTTGCCGTTCGGGAAGTACATGGAGATCTTCACCATGCCGTCGCGCACGAAGTACAGGGCGTCCGCCGGGTCCTCCATGTGGTAGATGATCTCGCCGGCAGCGAACTTCTTGTACGGCGTTATGCGCGCCATCTGCTCGATCTCGTCGGGCGTGAGGTCCTCGAACAGCTCGGTGTTCTTCAGGTGCCACACCAGACTCGGGTATTGGCTCGCTTCGGTCATCTAGCTCCCCTCCCGTGCACTGCGGGGCAGGGCGGTCAGTCTCGTACCGCCCACTCGCCGCATCTCCGCGTTGCGTCTACGGCCTACTATCGCACATGCACAGCCCACGTTGCGCGCCCGCCAGGGGCCGCGGTTCGGTCAGGGCTGCTGCGGCTGCGTCTCACGGTGCGAGATGGCCGCACCGAGGCGCATGAGCCTCAGGTAGTCCTCGAGGTTGCGGTAATCGCCAAGCTTGAGGCCGTCAACGAACACCGTCGGGGTGCCAGTGAGGCGGAGGTCTTGGGCCGCCACGCGGTAAGACTCCTCGACCGCAGCACCGAACTCACCGCTCCTCACGCAAGCCGCGAGGCCCTCGGAGGGGAGTCCGAGGTCGGCCGCCAACGAAACGAACAGCGGCAACGGGTCGCCTAGGTTGGACCAGTCCCGCTGAGCGCTGAACAGCGCGCTCTGGTACGTCCAGAACGCCGCTTCGCCCGCCTCGTGACCGCCAGCTGCGGTCGCAGCTGCCGCAACACACTCGCTAGCTTCGGCTGCCACGACAGCGTTGGCGTGAATGCTCTTCAGGGGGAAGTGGTGGAGCTCGAAGCGCACGTCGCCGCGAGGCAGCAGGTCGCCCTCGACTATGGGCATGCCGAACTCGTCGAACTGCGCGCAGTACGGGCACTGCAAGTCGGTGAAGAGACGGATGACGTGGGCGGCGTCAAGCGGGCCGATGACGTGCGCCGGCACCCCGAAACGCTGCGGCTCGACGTAAAGAGGCACGAAGCGCATGCTGACGGTACCGGGCGATCCCGCCTCCACGTCCAAGTACATCATGTACTCCATGACTTCGATCCCGACCTCACCGGCGCCGATGAGTTCGGCTGCGCGCGTGCGGAAGAAATCGGACACGGGGCCGGCGATGCCCTCGCCGTAGCCGCTAGCCGCACCGATCAAGGCGCCGAGGAAGCGCATGTTGGCGTCGCTCAGCGCGCCTGCGCCCCCGACCTCGACGGCCACGCCGTCCGCCTCCGTGATGGTGAAGTGAAACCCGCTGGTGACCTCGTAACCCTCGGCCGCCGCGACGGGCAGGTAGTCGACGAGGGCGTCGAGCGTCCGCTGCGGCGCCTCGCCTAGTTGTGCCAGTGCGACGCTCGGCAGGGTCGCCAGCAAGATGGCGGCCAAGGCAAGCGCTTGCCTACGCAAGTACATTCTCACAGTCTCCTTCTGGCGCCACGACCAACGGCAACGAAGCTTCGGTGACGGGCGCCTCACCCCCCAAGTCTAAGTCAGGGGCGGCGGGGCATATTTACCTTAGGCCGTAGAGATCAGAGTACTTACCGCGCAAGTAGGCCAGGTAAGGCGCGGCCGTAAGCTCCTTGCCGGTCGCGGCAACGAGCAGCTCGGCCGGTCGGTAGCGGCTACCGTGGCGCTGAACGTTCTCCCGCAACCACGCGAGCAGCCCGGAGAAGTCGCCTGCGCGGATGTCGTCGTCGAGGGTCGGGGTGGCCGCCTTCGCCGCCTCGAAGAGCTGGGCGCTCACGAGGTTGCCGATCGCGTATGTCGGGAAGTACCCGATGAGGCCGACGGCCCAGTGGATGTCCTGGAGGCACCCGAGCGCGTCAGTTGGCGGGGTTACCCCGAGGTAATCGCGGTAGCGCCCGTTCCACGCGTCAGGCAGGTCGGCAACGGCCAAGTCGCCGTCGAGGAGTGCCAGCTCGAGTTCGAAGCGCACGAGGATGTGCAGGTTGTAGCTCACCTCGTCCGCCTCGACGCGGATGAGGCTGTTCTCCACGCGGTTCGCGGCGGCGTAGAAGTCGCGCAGCGCCACTCCCGCGAGTTGGCTAGGGAACGCCGCCTGCAAGGCCGGGAACGCTCCCTCCCAGTAGGGCAGCGACCTCCCGACGAGGTTCTCCCACAAGCGCGACTGCGACTCGTGCACGCCGAGGCTGGCGCCGTGACCCAAGGGCGTGCGTCGGTACTCCGGCGCGATGCCCTGCTCGTACATGGCGTGCCCGGCCTCGTGCATAGTGCCGAAGAGGGCGGTGTTGAGGAAGTTCTCGTCGTAACGCGTCGTGATGCGCACGTCCGTAGCGCCGATGGCGATGGCGAACGGGTGAAGGGTCTCGTCGAGGCGGCCATGCTCGAAGTCGTAACCGAAGCTAGCCGCGGTTGCGCGGCACAGCTCACGCTGAGCCGACACCGGGTAGTTGCGTTTCAGGACCGCGTCGGAGTGCTGAACGCCGGTGGCGGCGATCGACTCGAGCAGCGCGACTTGCTCGGCCCGCAGAGGATCGAAAAGCTCCTTGATACCCGCCACCGTTGCGCCTGGCTCGAACTCGTCAAGGAGCGCGTCGTAGCGCGGGCCGCCGCGCCCGACGGCGTCTGCTTCCTCGCGCTTGAGTTCGAAGACGGCGGCAAGCTCGGGAGCGAACAGCTCGAAGCGGTTCTCGGAGCGCGCCTGGCTCCACGCCACCCGCGCGCTGCTCGTGCGCTTGGCGAGCTCCTCGACGAGCCTTGCAGGCACGAACTTGGCGCGGTCGGCCACGCGGCGCGCTTCGCGCACCATGGCGCGGTCTACGCCGCGCGGGTCAAGGTCACTTGCCTCGAGCTCCGCGAGCAAGTCGACCATGCGGTCGTCCGTGATGCGCGCATGCAGCAGGGAGTGAATGGTCGCCAACTGCTGACCACGGCCACTGGCGGCGCCAGCTGGCATGTAAGTGTCCTGGTCCCAGGAGAGAAGGTCGGCGGCCGCTGCCAGGTCACTAAGTATTCCGGCCTCAACCTTGAAGCGCTCGAGTAGCTCGCGGAGGGTCGACATGGGGGACTGTATCAAACGCTTCAGGGTCGGGAAGCGCGTTGGCGGCGTGGTATCTTCGCCACCATGCTCGACCTGCCGACGCCTCTGAAGGATCTCGTCACCCGCGAACGGGGAGCGGTGACTGACCTCCTCGTGCTCCTCGCGAAACTCGAGGCCGAGCCGGAGGCAGTCGCCAACGTCCGCACCGCGGTGAACGACCTCGACGGCATCTTCTTGTTGGTGGTGGCGGGCGAGTTCAACGCGGGCAAGTCGAGCCTCATCAACGCCTTGCTTGGCGAGCGCGTCATGCCGGAGGGGGTTACCCCGACGACCGACCGCGTGACCGTGATCACTCACGGCGCGGAAGTGGGCGAGAAGGACGACGGGAAAGACGTCGTGCGCCGCACCTACCCTAGTGAGTTGCTAGACACGGTGGCGTTCGTCGACACGCCAGGCACCAACGCGATAGTCGCGCGCCATCAGCAACTCACTGAGCGCTTCGTGCCGCGCGCTGACCTCGTGCTGTTCGTCACGAGCGCCGACCGGCCCTTCACGCAGAGCGAGCGCGAGTTCCTCGAGCTGATCGCGTCGTGGGGCAAGAAGGTCCTGATGGTCGTCAACAAGATAGACATCCTGGCCAGCGCGGCTGAGCGTGAGACGGTGCTCGAGTTCGTGGCGCAACATGCGCGCGAAACGCTCGGCTCCACCCCCGAAGTCTTCGGGGTAAGCGCACGGGCGGCGTTCCAGGCGCGCCAAGCGGGCAACGAAGCGGCGCTAGCCGCCACGGGCCTGCCAGAACTCGAGGCGGCCATCCGCCAACGCCTGGGTCCCGACAGGCTCAAGCTGAAGCTACTCACCCCGCTCGGCGTGGCGAAGCACACGGCTGACCATCACCTGGAGGTCCTGCACAATCGCCTCGAGCTCCTCAACGACGACAGTTCCACCCTCGCGGAGATCGAGCGGCAACGCGCTCACTTCGAGAGTGAGATGAAGCGCGACCTCAAGAAGTACGTCGACTCCCTCAAGGGCGTTCTGTCTGAGGTCGAGCAGCGTGGCGAGGAGTTCTTCGACGACACCATCCGTTGGCGCCGCATCGCTAAGCTCATGAACAGCCAGAAGGTGAAGGAAGAGTTCGAGGCCAAGGTCGTGAAGAGCGCCGAGGCCGAGATCGACGCTGGCTTGAGTGAGCTCGTCGACTGGTTCATAAGCCGCAACATCCACTTGTGGGAAGACGTCATGAGCTACTTGAACGAGAAGCGCGCTGCCGAGCAGGAGCGCGTCATCGGCGAGGTAGGTGGGCGCTTCCAGTACGACCGTCAGGCGCTTCTGCGCGGGCTGCGTGAACGCGCCGAGACAGCCCTTGTGGAGTACGACGCTCCCGCCGCGGCTCGGCAGTTCGCTGACAGGCTGCAGGGCGCCGTCATCCAGACTGGTCTGCTCGAAGTCGGCGGCCTTGGGCTTAGCGCCGCCATGCTCGCCATCATGACGGGCGCGGCGCTTGACATCACTGGCCTCGCCATCGGCCTCACGGCCATGGGCTTGGGGCTCCTCGTCTTCCCGCGCCAACGCGCACGCGCGAAGCGGGAACTGCGGCGGCAGATGGAGGAGTTGCAGGCGGCCATCGACGAGGGCGTCGGCAAGCAGTTCGCGCTCGAGCTTGACCGTTCGCAGGAGAAGCTCACCGGCGCCATCAGCCCGTACACGCGCTTCGTCGGCACGGAGCTGAAGCGTCTACATGAGCTGCAACTCGACCTGGAGGAAGTCACCGGCCGCCTCGCCGCACTGCGCCGAGAGGTAGAGGCGAGCGCTTAGAGTTACACTCCTCGCCATGACCGATTCCCGGCCCGTCCGCGTCGCATACCAAGGTGTTCCAGGCGCTTTCAGTGAGGAAGCCGCGCTAGGCTTCGCTCCTGGAGGGCAAGCGGTCGGTTTTCCCAGCTTTCAGGAGGCGTTCTCGGCAGCGGCCGACGGCACAGTTGACTTCGCGTGCTTGCCCGTCGAGAACAGCATCGCCGGCTCCATCAACCAGACTTACGACCTCCTCACGGATTCCGATCTGAACGTGGTCGGCGAGCGCATCGTGCGCGTACACCACAACCTGCTCGTGCGCCCTGGCGTGCAGCTGGCTGAAGTCAAGCGCGTCTATAGTCACCCACAGGCGTTAGCGCAATGCGCCGGTTACCTCCGTAGCCACGGTTTCGAGGCCGTCACGGACTTCGACACCGCGGGCGCGGCCAAGCTCCTCGCGGAGAACGGCGGCGAAGGCAAGGCCGCCATCGCCAGCCTGCGGGCCGCCGAGGAGTACGGCCTCGACGTGCTCGCCGAGAAGATCGAGGACCTGCCGTTCAACTTCACGCGCTTCTTCGTCCTGGCGCACTTCGATGGCAAGGGGACGGTCGGCACGAAGGCCGCCCACCCCGCCGGAACGGTCTTCAAGAGCAGCCTCGTGCTCGCCACGCGCCACCGCCCAGGCGACCTAGTTACGTGCCTCGAGGTCTTCCCGCGCCACGACATCAACATGACGAAGTTGGAGTCGCGCCCGCGGCGCGACAAGCCGTGGAGTTACCTGTTCTACCTGGACATCGACGGACACATCGAGGACCCGAACGTGGCCGCCGCGATGACTGACCTGATGCGCCGCGCGGCCTTCGTGAAGTTCCTCGGCAGCTACCCCGCGGCCGAGACAGTCGAGTTGCGCTGATGCCGGATCACAGTAGCGCCAAGAAGCCAGAGCTCGACGCCGCGACTGGGGACGCCTCTAAGGGCGACGTCGCGAACGCTCGCACGGCGAGCGACGACTCGCTCGAGCACGAGCCGGCAGAGGCCGCGCCTTCCCTACGCCTAGACGATGCGCTGAAGTTCTTCGGCATCGCGTCTACCGGCGGTCATGCGAAGTTCCTCATCCAGCAGGGCGAGGTGCGAGTGAACGGCAAGGTCGAGACGCGCCGCAAGCACCGCTTGGTGGCTGGCGACAAGGTGACGGTGCTAGGCGAAGGCTTCGTGATGGAGTTCGAGCGCAACCCGGAGCCCTGACCAATGCCACTAGCACGCTAGGCGACCTAGCCGAACTCCAGCGCCAACACCGCGGTCCCGCCTAGCGCCGGGATAGGCACCTCCTCACCCGGGTACCACAGCGTGCGCGAGGTGAACGCGCCGGCCCACGGGGTGCGGTAGGCCTCGGTCCAGCCGCGCTTGAGGTCCAGGAGCCACACTTCCCTTACTCCTGCGCGCGCGTACGCCGCGAGGCGCGCTCCCGTGCGGTCGGCTTCTTCTGCCCTACCGCCCGACGGAGTTGCCAGCTCCACGGCCAACGCGACCTGCGCTGCGCCGACGCTAGCGGTGCCTAACGCGCCGGCCACGTAGCTCGGCGCTGGTAGCGCGTCGTCATCGCCAGTACGCTCGTGGCCGCGCACGAGTAGCAGCGCCAACTCGGGCCTAACGAGATCGTCCGGTCCAACGCGGACTAGTGGCCTTACCACCACCTCGGCATGGTGAACGGCCCTTGCCCCTGTAGCGCCCTGCTCGACCGCCGCCCACGCCTCGACTGCGGCCCCAAGGCGCGCGTTGAGGGCGAGCACGGCCTCTGCTTGGACGGAGCGCAGGCGCGGCAGCAGCCTGACGCGACCGGCGCACAACTCGCTCCGGGCCGCCTCGGCAGGGCCAAGGGTGCGCAGTAGCGCGATGAAGCCAGCTGCCGCAAGCACCTCCGGGGCGCTGGCGGCTGGTTCGGCGGCGAGGGGCAGCCGCTGGCCGCGCGCGGCGCGGCCCGGCTTTCCAGCCGCGCGCCTGCCTGCGCGCCCTAGTTGCACCTCCAGTGGCTCCGGTACGGCTGCTCTAGCGCCAGCCTCTCCATCTCGCGGCATGCAGTAAGGATGCGCCTCCGCGCATGTTCATGCATCGCCTACCCGGGCAATCACCTAGTGGCTCTAGGGGTTTGGCGGCCAGGCCGTACGGTGCCGCAGGGCGGGGTGCTACACTCGCGCTTTGGTGGTTGCGAGGCCCCTCATACATGCCTAGACGCGAAGATATCCAGAAGATCCTCATCCTCGGCTCCGGCCCGATCGTCATCGGCCAGGCCGCCGAGTTCGACTACTCCGGCACTCAGGCTTGCAAGGCGCTGCGAGCTGCCGGTTACGAGGTCGTGCTCGTCAACTCGAACCCGGCCACGATCATGACCGACCCGGAAGTGGCCGACCGCACCTACATCGAGCCGCTCACGCCCGAGTTCGTCACCAAGGTCATTGCAACGGAGCGCCCAGACGCCCTGCTGCCAACCCTTGGCGGCCAGACGGCCCTCAACTTGGCATCCAAACTGCACGAGTCAGGAGTGCTTGCCGAGTACGGCGTCGAGTTGATCGGCGCCAACTACGCCGCCATCCAGAAGGGCGAGGACCGGAAACTCTTCCAGGAAGCCATGGCCAAGATCGGCATCAAGACCCCGGTCGGCAAGATGGTCACGAGTCTGGCGGAGGCCATGGCGTTCGTCGGCACCATCGGCTACCCGGCCATCATCAGGCCGAGCTTCACCCTCGGCGGCACGGGCGGCGGCATCGCATACGACGAGGCGCAGTTCCGCTCCATAGTCCAGCAGGGCCTGCACGACTCGCCTGTACACAGCGTCCTCGTCGAGCAGTCCGTGCTCGGTTGGAAAGAGTACGAGCTCGAAGTCATGCGCGACCAGAACGATACGGTCGTCATCATCTGCTCCATCGAGAACTTCGATCCGATGGGCGTGCACACTGGCGACAGCATCACCGTCGCGCCAGCCCAGACCCTGTCCGACAAGGAGTACCAGCGCCTGCGCGACTACTCCATCGCCATCATCCGCGAGATCGGCGTAGACACCGGCGGCTCCAACATCCAGTTCGCCGTCAACCCCGTCGATGGCGACGTGATCGTCATCGAAATGAACCCGCGCGTCTCGCGCTCCTCTGCCCTGGCAAGCAAGGCGACCGGTTACCCCATCGCCAAGATCGCCGCCCTGCTGGCCGTCGGTTACCACCTCGACGAACTCCCGAACGACATCACCAAGGAGACGAAGGCGGCGTTCGAGCCAACGATCGATTACGTCGTCACCAAGATCCCACGCTTCGCGTTCGAGAAGTTCCCGACGGCTTCGACCACGCTCGGCACGCAGATGCGCTCCGTTGGTGAGGTAATGGCCATCGGCCGCACCTTCAAGGAGTCGCTGCTCAAGGCCATGCGCTCGCTCGAGCTTGACGTCCGCAGCGAGACCGCCGACCTCGACATCGACGAGCTGGATGCCCGCCTGCACGGCAACCCGAAGCGCCTCACAGCGGTCATCGAACTGCTGCGGCGCGGCCGGTCAGTACGTTCATTGCACGAGACGACTGGCATCGACCCGTGGTTCCTCACCCAACTGAAAGAGGTAACGCAGGTCGAGAGGGAGGTGCAGGACGGCCCCGCCATCGATGATTGGACGTGGGAGCGCTGGCGTGAAGTGAAGCGTATCGGCTTCTCCGACCGCGAGGTAGCCACCCTGACGGACAGTGACCCCGCCGCGGTGCGCGCGGCGCGCCTCCAGCACGACGGCAGGCCCGTCTACAAGACGGTCGATACTTGCGCGGCCGAGTTCGAGGCGTACACGCCCTACCTCTACTCAACTTACGAGTGGGAGGACGAGGCGCTACCGTCCGACAACAAGAAGGTCATCATCCTTGGGTCTGGCCCCAACCGCATCGGGCAGGGCGTGGAGTTCGACTACGCGACCGTCCACGCCGTCTGGGCCCTCAAGGACGCTGGTTTCGAGACCATCATGGTCAACTCGAACCCGGAGACGGTGTCTACCGATTACGACACCGCAGACCGCCTCTACTTCGAGCCCCTCACGTTCGAGGACGTAGCGAACATCGTCGATCACGAGCAGCCGGACGGCGTCATCGTCCAGCTAGGCGGCCAGACGCCACTCAAGCTCGCCGGACCGCTGACTACGGCTGGGGTGCCAGTGTGGGGCACGCCCGCTGCGGCCATTCACGCTGCGGAGGACCGCCACGCGTTCCACTCGCTCTGCCAGCGTCTCGGCGTGCCGCAGCCGCGCGGCGCAGTTGCGCAGCACCCGGAGGAGGCGGTCGGCCTCGCAGCCACCATCGGCTACCCGCTCATGGTGCGGCCAAGTTACGTGCTTGGCGGGCGCGCGATGCGCGTCGTGCACAGTGAGGCCGAGTTGGTCACCTACCTCAGCGAGGTGTACGCCGAGCTGCCAGACAACCCCTCGATCTTGCTCGACGAGTTCATCTCCGGCGCCACGGAAGTGGACGTTGACGCCCTCAGCGACGGGCGACTCACGGTCGTGGCCGGAGTGATGGAGCACGTGGAGTTGGCGGGCATTCACTCGGGCGACAGCGCCTGCATCACCCCGCCAGTCAGCCTCTCGGGCGCGGCCCTCGCCAAGATCGAGGAGTACACAGTCCAACTCGCGCAAGGCATCGGCGTGATCGGGCTCATCAACGTGCAGTACGTCGTGCGCGGCGACGACGTGATGGTGGTCGAAGCTAACCCCCGCGCTAGCCGCACCATCCCCTACCTCTCGAAAGCCATCGGCGTGCCACTCGCCAAGCTGGCGGCGCTGATCAGCGCAGGCAAGACCCTGCAGGAACTGGGTTTCGTCAGCACGCCGCGGCCGAGTTACTACAGCGTCAAGGAAGTAGTGCTGCCGTTCCTGAAGTTCGCTGGCGTCGCGCCGTTCCTAGGCCCAGAGATGCGCTCAACTGGCGAGAGCATGGGCGTCGACCCAGACCCGTACCTCGCCTACTACCGCGCTGCGCTTGGCGCTGGAGCGCTCCTCCCTGGGGCGGGTACCGCCCGCCTCATCGGCACGGGCTTAGACGAGCAGGCAAGTCTGCTTACTGAGTTGGGCTTCGCCGTGGCTCGCGGCCCCCTCGCGGCCGGCGCGGACGCGGACTACGACATCCTCATCGACGTAGACCAGACGCCAGAGGCGCGCCGCGCGCTCGAGAACGGCGTGCCGTACGTCACGACGGCGGAGGCTGCTACCTGGACGGTGAAGGCCATGGCCGCCGCGGCCAGCGCGCGCGCGGCCGGCCCCCTGCCCGTCAGGGCGCTGCAAGACCTCTGACCTGAAAAAGAGAGAGCGTGAGCGCTAGCAATACCCCTAGCGCTCACGCAGATACTTGGCCGCTCAGGCCTTGAGCGCGCCGCCGAGACCAGCTTCGTCAGCGTCGGCTTCCGCAACGTCTGCTGCGCCCTCACTCGTTGCGGCGTCGACATCGTCGTCTAGGCCCGTAAGGCGCTCGTGCTTCCTGACAGGCAAGCGCTCGCGTAACGACGCAGCGTACGCCCCGATGTTCGTCAAGGCGTCGGCCACGCGCATGCGCAGCAGGAACTCGCCCTGGTCCACGCGGGCAACGAGGTGGAAGGGCGCCTCGGCCAGGCGCTCGAGGATGCGCAAGACGGACTCGCGGCTCATGCCCGCGTCCGTCGCCAACTCCTCGAGCAGGAACACGGTCGGTGCACGCAAGTTAGCTAGGCGCGTGAGCACTTCTGAGGTGGCGCCACGCTCCGCCACGCGGGCAGCTACGCCCTGCTCGAAGCGCTGCAGGCCGGACTCGAAGAGGCCGTCGCGCTCGAAGTGCGACTCCAAATCGATCGGGCTGACTGGCACCGTGCCGTGCAGGACGCGCAGGCGCTCTAGCCCCTCCCAGCTCCACAGGGTGGCGCGGGCCAACTCAGCCGGGCTGGTGAGCCTCAACAAGTCGCGGTGATCGCCGATGACCGCCAAGTACCGCGCGGTCGAGCTCCTGCGCTTAGCCAGCAACGACGCCCAGTCGAGGCGCTCCCCGGTCGGCAGGAGCTGCACGTGAACCTGGTAGTTACGGCGGCCGAGGTCGGCGACCAGCGTCACTTGGCCACCGCCGAGGGGCACGATGCGGAAGCCGAGCGGCTCGAGCATCGTGCGCAGCCGCTGAGCGAGCTCGACGATGACGAGGTCGCCGCCGTTCGGTTCACGCTCGTCCCGTTCCGCACCGCCCCCGACGGGCGCTTGACGGTCCGGGGTGCGCCGCTCGTGGACTTGCCTAGGAGCTGACGCCCTGTCATGAGGTAACGCACCCGCTTCTGCATAAGCAGTACCGCGTTCGGCGCTGGCGGCGAAACCCTGCCAGACCTCCGAACCGCGCTCGGCGCCCCACAGCGCCGGTTGTTGCGTATCGGCCGCGGGACGGTCGGCGCCGTGCTGGGCCTGAGCCGCTCCCTCAGACGCTGCCGTGACCGCGGCACCGCCGGCCGCGACCTCGACGAGTTCAGTCACCTGGGCGGTCACCGTGGCCGAGAGGCGCGCTGGCTCTGGCGCCTCCTCCACCTCCGGCGCTTCCGCGGCCGCACTCTGCCAGCGGCCGTTGCGAAGCTCGAAGCGCGGGTCGGCAGCCAAGTAGGGGGTGACGTCGAAGCCTAGTGGCAAGGTCGGGTAGAGAGCGTGCACCTCGGCCTCCGTGGCGGGAACGCCTGCCGTGGCCAGCTCATCGAGGATGGCGGCGAGCGCCGTAGCTTGCGTACTGGCCGAGCGCTTGGTGCGCGAGACGACGTCGAAACCGAAGCGCCCGCCGCCTAGCGGCGCGACGTGGAGCTCGTCGTTGACCTCGAGGTCGTGGGCGGCGTACAAGTCACCGAGTCCAGCCAGGACGCGTGGACTCGTAAGTTCGAGCGCGTACTCCTCACCCGTTTCGTTGTCGACGGCCACGATCTGGCCGTCTTCCGGGAAGAGCTGCAGCATGGCGAGCGGCAAGGTCATGGTGCCGCCGCGAAGGCAGACACGAGTGAGCGGGTAGCGGTATGCCTTGGCCATGCGGACTCTCCCTATGTTCCCTTACACCCGACCGGGGAGCCAGCGCTTTACGGCAAAGGCAGGCGCGCGCTGGCGGTGTCGTGGTTGGCGAAGTGTACCAGACGAGATGCCGGGCACTTCAACCGAAGCGCAGCACCTTGCGCTTCTTCGCTCGCGGCGCTGGGGCTGACGTCTCCGGCTCCGCTGCGGCCGCCTTCTCGCTGGCCGCGGCGGCGGCGCTACGAGCTGCCTTGTCTGCTGCGGCCTTCGCTGCGCGCCCAGCCGCGGTCTTCTCCGCGGCCGTCTGGGCCGCGGCGCGGGCGTTGGCAGGCGGTTGGGCGCCAGCGGACCGGTTAGCGGCGGCGTCGTTCGTCGCGCCCTTCTTCGCTGGCGGCTTCGGCGCGCTTGGCTTGCCGCCTCCACCCTTACCAGCCGGCTTCGCCGCCGCGGCCACCTTGGCGTCGCCGCCCTTGCCAGCGGCGGCCTTCGTTGCGCCCTGCGCCGGCTTCTCTCCCCCAGCGCTCTTAGCGCCAGGCTTGGCGGCCTTCCGCGGTCCACGCCCAGCGATGACGGTGACGACGCCCTCGGCCGCGCCCTGCTGTGGCGTCTTGAGCTTGCCGGGAGGGCGGGTGTCTACCTGCTTCTCCTCCGGCTCAACCTCAGGCATCGGCATGTCTGCCGGAATGAGGTCTATCTGCCTCTGCGTTGGATTGGCGGCCAAGATCTTCACCTCCACTCGGTCACCCATGCGGTAACGCTTGCGCGAGTGCTTACCCATGAGCATGAGCTGGTCCTCGATGTACAGGTAGTAATCGTCGACCAGGTGGCTTACGTGCATAAGGCCCTCGACGGCGTTGGGGAGCTCGAGGAACACCCCGAAGTTCGTTACGCCAACGACGACGCCCGTGTACGACTCGCCGACGTGCTCCTTGGCCCAACGCGCGTGGAAGTAGCGGGTGAGGTCGCGCTCCGCCTCCTCCGCGACGCGTTCGCGGTCGCTAGCGTGCTCGGCCAGCGCCGGGAAGTCGGTCTTCATGCGCTCCTTGAGCGTCGGCGACAGCCGGTGCTGCAGGAGCGCCCTAACCACGCGGTGCACGACGAGGTCCGGGTAACGGCGGATGGGGCTCGTGAAATGCAAGTAACTCTCGAACGCCAAGCCGTAGTGGCCGAGGTCCTCGCTTGAGTAACGCGCCTGCTTGAGGCTGCGCAGGAGCAAGGTGTTGACGAGCTGCGCTTCGGGCTTGCCTGCCGCCTGCCGCAAGATGGCTTGCAGGTCTTGAGGCTTCGCGTGCTCGAGGTCGAGCACGTAGCCGAGGCGCGAGAGCGCCTTCTGCAGGATCTGGATCTTCTCCGCGCTCGGGTCCTCGTGCACGCGGTAGAGGGCTGGCACCTCGCGGCGGCTGAGCTCGCCTGCCACCAGACGGTTGGCAAGCAGCATCATCTCCTCGACTAGCTGCCTTGCCGAATCGCTGCGCACGGGTGTGACGTGCAGCGCGCCCTGATCGTCAACCTCGACGCGCGCTTCCGTGAAGTTGAAGTCGAGAGCGCCCGCCCCGATGCGCGCCTTGCGCAGTTCCTGCGTGAGGTTGAGGAGCACCTTCAGGTCGCGCTCGAGCTTGCGCCTGCCTGCAGGCATGCGGCCGCCATTGCCGAACGCTTGCACCTCGCCGTAGGTGAGGCGCGCGTCTGACTGGATGACCGTCTCCTTGAACTCGAACGACTTGACCTCGCCGCTGCGCTCGATGTCGATGAGCAGCGAGAGCGCGAGGCGCGCCTTGCCCTCCTCGAGCGAGCAGATGCCGTTCGACAGCTCTTCCGGCAGCATGGGCAGCACGCGGCCTGGAAGGTAGACGGAGGTGGCGCGTTCGACGGCTTCCTTGTCGAGGCTCGTGCCCTCGGCCACGTAATAACTGACGTCCGCGATGTGCACGCCGATGCGCAAGAGGCCGTCTCGAGCCGAGTCGAGGCGTTCGATGCTGATGGCGTCGTCGAAGTCCTTGGCGTCCTCACCGTCGATGGTGACGGTAATGGCCTTGCGGTAGTCGGTGCGGCCGGCCATCATCTCGGCCGTGACCTCGTCCGGCACCGCTGCGGCCTCCGCGAGCGTAGCCGGGTCGAACTCAGACTTGAGGTCGTACTTGACTATCACGGCACGCGTCTCGACTTCGGGGTCGTCCTCCATGCCCAAGTACTCGACGACTTCGCCGAACGGTTCGCGTTCGCCTGACTCCTCTGGCCACACCAAGCGGGCGACTATGCGCGAGCCGCCCTCGAGCTTGCCAACCGATTCTGGCGTGAGGAGGAGCCTGTTCTGCAAGCGCACGGAGTCGGGGCGCAAGATGGCGTAACCACGGGCGTACTCGAGGGTGCCAACGACTTGCTTGTAGCCGCGCTCGAGGATCCGGACGACCTCGCCAGATGGCCGGTCGTCTTCGCTTTTCATGGGGTTCGGGCGCGCCATCACGCGGTCGCCGTCCCACGCGCCGCCGAGGCGATCGGCTGGCACGTAGAGGTCCTTGCCTCCCGCGTCCGGGATCACGAACCCGTAGCCGCCGGAAGCGACCTGGAGACGGCCTAGAACCATGTTCATCTCTTGCGGCAGGCCGTATGTGCGACGGCGCGTGCGGATAAGGCGCCCAGCGTCGGCTAACTCCGCCAGCAGGTGGCGCAGTGCGGCCCGGTCTTCGACTTTGAAGCGGCGCTGGATGTCTTGCACGTGCCAGGGACGTTCTGGGTGCTCCAAGAAGAAGCTGAGTACCTGGTCGGAATCGATTTCTGGCATCTAGCGGCTAGTGTAGCGCGTCGCCGTGCTACGGCACTCGTCACACCCCTCGTCCGTCGCCGCGTTCAGCGCAGCCGAGCAACCTCGTGTTCAGCCAAACCGATCAAGGCGCTGCGCTCCGCCGACGGAGCGAAGGCGTCGAGCGCCGCAACCGCCTCGGCGGCTTGCGCTTCGATCTCGCGGCGCGTGGCATCCGCTGCCCCAAGTGCCAGCGCCAGGTCGGCCACGCGCTCGACGTCGCCACCCTGCGCTGCGTGCCTCGTCAGGATGGTTCGGGTCTCTTCCGAGTCGTGGTCGAGGATGAGGCTAAGGACCGTGTGAGTCGCCTTGCCTTCGCGCAGGTCGCCGCCGACGGGCTTACCTAGCACGGCGGGGTCTCCGAGGAGGTCGAGGTAGTCGTCGCGGAGTTGGAACGCCCGGCCGTATGCCATGCCGAACGTCTGCAACGCGGCAAGCTCGTCGACCGTTGCCCCAGCCAGCACCCCGACGCCCTTGCTTGCGGCGGCAAGGAGCACGGCCGTCTTGCCCTCGATGATGCGTCGGTAGTTCTCCCACGAGTATTCCTGCAAGGTGGCGACCTGGAACTGGAGTACTTCGCCCTCGCACACGTCCGCTGCGGTGCGCGCCATCAGGGCGGTGAACGCCGCGCTGCCGCTCTGAGCGAGGAGCCCGAGGACGCGTGCGAGCATGAAGTCTCCCGACATGACGCTGACGACGTTCCCGTAGCGCCGGAAGGCGGCCTCGCTGCCGCGGCGCGTGTCTGCGTCGTCGATAAGGTCGTCGTGAAGCAACGAGGCCGAGTGGAAGAGCTCGACCGCGAGCGCGACCTGCATAGCTGTCTCCGGCTGCGCGCCAAGGAGGCGGCCCGTTAGAAACGCCACCCCTGGCCTCAGCCGCTTACCGCCTGCACGCGCCAGGTCCGCGCCGATGGCCTCGATGAACGCGACGGACGAGCGCAGCTCGCTCTCCAGGCGCTCTTCGAACAGGCGTAGTTCGGGCGTTACGATCTCGAACACTAGGTCAGTATATGCAGCCGCTTGTGCCATACCGCACTAGCTGGCTGGCGCGAGCTGCTCGTCGTGAGGCTGCAAGTAGAAGGCCAGACGCTTGAGGCCTGCAAGGAAGTCGACGGGCTCGACGCGCACGTTCTCAGGCACGCTGATGGCGGTCGGCACGAAGTTGAGGACGCCGCGAATGCCCGCCGCGACGATCAGGTCGGTCGCCGCTTGCGCGCTCGAGACCGGCACCGTGAGGAACGCGATGTCTAACGCCAACTCGGTCGTGCGTGGCGTGAGTTCCTCGAGGGCGTGAACTGGTAGGCCGCCTATGACCTTGCCTACTTTGTGGGGGTCGCGGTCGAAGGCGCAAACGAGCTCGAAGTTGAAGCCCTTGTAGTGCGGGTAATCAGCGATGGCCTGGCCAAGGCGGCCCATGCCAACGATGGCGACACGCCACCTGCGGGTTAGGCCGAGCGTGCCGCTCAACTCGCGGCGCAGGATGGCCACCGTGTAACCCCGTCCGCGCGTGCCAGACGTGACTCGCGCGAGTAGCAGGTCCTTGCGCACTTGGTGGGCGGAGACTTGGGCGGCGCCGCCAAGGCGCTCAGAGGTGGCGTAAACGACCCCCTCCCCCTCCAAGTCGGTGAGTACCCTCAAGTAACCGACGAGCCTGCTCACCGTCACAGACGGGAGGTCTTTGTTCATTACCGGGCGAAGCTCTCGATGCCTGCTGCCTTCAGGCGCTCCTGGGCGCTAGTGAGGGATTGGCCCTCGAACGGTCCGACGAGCAACTTGAGGAGGGTGCCTTCCGTGCGCTCTGTCACCGAGAAGCCGAGCCCGCTCAGGCGCTCGATCTGTGGAAGGGCGCTCTCGCGGCTGCCGTACGCGCCGACTTGCAGGTAGCGACCAGCGGCCGCAGTTGCTTGAGGGGCGGCGGCTGGGGCCGTCGCCTGGGCAGCGGCTGGCGTTGCGGCGCCACTAGTGACTGGTGCCTGGGTGGCCTGGCCAGCTGCGCCCGCGCCTGCGCCGCTTGGGTCGTAGCGGTAAACGGTTGGGTCGACTACGTCGAAGTGGCCTGCGCCGATGGCGGCGGCCACGCTGCGCGCTTGCTCTTCCGTCTCGTATGGCCCTACGAGCACGATCGTGAGGTTGCCTTGCGTCCCCAACAGCACCGGGTAACCGGCCGCTTGGAAGGTGCTGGCCAGGCGTTGCGCGTTATCGGCGTTGCCGAAGGCGCCGACCGACACGCGGTAAGAGCTCTCGTCCGCGGCCGCAGTTGCGGCCGCAGTGCCGGCCGCGGCGGTGCTAGCCGGAGCCGCAGGCGGCGCCGTGACAGTGGCGGCCGGCGCGCTTGGCGCCACCGGCGTGACGGCAGGCGCGGCTTGTTGCGGCGTGGCGGCAGGCTGACCTGCCGGAGTCGGCGTTGGGGCGCCGCTAGGTGGGAGCACGGCGATAGGCGCGCCGCCTTGGCTGGTGGTCGGCGCGGCAGGCTCTTGGGTTGCGGCTGCGGTACCTGCTTGCGCGTTCGTCGTTGGCTCGGAGGCGGCAGCTGGCTCGGTTGGCTGGCCAACGGCGCTTGGTTCAGCGGCTCCCGGCTGGGCGGGGTCTGGCAAGCCAGCACCGGGTTGGGCAGGCGTGTTCGGGGTAACGGGCGCACTCTGAGTCGTGCTGGCTCCGCCCGCGTTACGCGCGCCCTGCCCGACGGGGAAGAACGACCCACCAGAGATCAAGGTAGCGATGATGCCCGCGATAACGGCCACGAGGGCCACGCCGATTAGAAGATCGGGCCAGTTGCGTCGAAGCCAGTCCATGGATCCCATCCTACCTTTGCTTGGTGAGGCACGAGCGCCCCCGAAAAGGCGTGTTCGACCCGCATAGAGCACGCGGGTCGAACACGCCGGTCATTACAGGTATGTGCTAATAGCGTTGCAGGCTGGCTGGTAGCCCTGCTGGCAGGAGCTCACCCACGCGTCGCGGGCGCCCCCGCGGCGGTCTTGCGAGTAAAGCGACCAACCGAGGTTGTAGAGGCTCTCCAGGTCTTGCGCGTTCTGACCTACGAGGAGTTGGTAGACCTTCTCGGCGTCCTCGTAGCGTTGAGCGGCGAGGTAGCTGGCGCCCAGGTTGACGCGCGCCTCCACGCTGCTTGGGTTGAGCTGCACCGCGCGTTCGAAGCTGCGGACGGCGCCGAGGTAATCGGCCTGCTGGTAGGCCGCCAGGCCGACCCAGAGTTGCACTTGCGCGTCGCTTGGGCGCTCTACGAGCACCGCCTGGAGGTCGGTGGCTGCGTCAGCGAAGTCGCCTTGGCGGTAGAGGGCGCGACCCGCGATGAAGCGCGCGTCCGTAACGAGTGCTGGGTCCGTCAGGCGCGCGATGGCCTCGCGGGCGCTGGTCAGCGCCTCCGCGCTGTTGGAGAGCTGGTCGTGAGCGGTAGCGAGCGCGAGGTATACCTCAGCGCGGTTCGGATCGAGGCGTTGCGCGTTCTGGAGCGCGGTGAGCGCCTCTCGCGTCTGGCCGCCCTCGAGGTACGCGGCACCGAGGTTGTACTGGGCTTCCCATGAAGACGGGTCGATGAGCACAGCGCGCTCGAACGAGTCCCGCGCCTGCGTGTCGCGGCCGAGGCCGCTCTGCAGGGTGCCGAGCTTGACGAGCGTGCTCGCTTGCGCGGCCGCGTCATCCGCCTTCTCCGCCTTCTGGAGGGCGCGCTCCAACGACCAGATGCCGTAATCGATCTGGCCTTGACCTACGTAGATGTCAGAGATGAGCGCGCTGACGCGGTAATCACCGCTGTTGGACTCGAGAGCCGTTAGTTCAGGCAGCGCTTCAAGGCCCTTGCCAGCGCGGTAAAGCGCCTGGCCGCGCCGGATGACGTAGTCGGAGTTGTTCGGCTCCAGCTCGAGCGCGGCGGCGTAAGCCGTGGCGGCGCCGTCCCAATCATCGCTCAGCTCAAGCTGAGCTGCCAGGCCGAGTTGCGCCTGGACGCGGTCGGTTGGGCTAGCTTCCGGAGCCGCTTGCGCGATGGCCTCCTTGAAGGACTGCGCCGAATCCGCTGGGCGCCGCAAGCGCGCTAGCGTGACGGCGCGGTTGAACTGCCCATCGAAGCGCTCTGGGTAGAGGCGCGTTACCTCGGTGAACTCGAAGAGCGCGGCTTGATAGTCGCCGCGGGAGAACTCGGCGAGGCCGAGGCCGTAGTGAGCGTCACCGGAGGTGTAGTCGAGGGCGATGGCCTCCAGGTAGCTCTCCTTGGCGAGGTCGAACTCACCTTGTCCGTAGTAAGCGTTGCCCAGCGCCACCCAAGCGACCACGCTCGAGGGGTTGGACGTAACCTCGGCACGCAGCTGGGTGACGGATTGTCCCCACACCGGTGTGAGCAGGAGCACTGCGGCTAGCGCGACGAATACCGCTCGGCCACTCCACCTGCGGGTTCCACTGATCATGCCTGCCTCCAGATCGCTGTGGTCGGTGCTGCCAGAGGTGGTCCGTGGTGACCTCCTGTTGGAGCTTCCCAGCAGCCGACTCGCTCAGCGGCACCCCGTGCCACGCGAGAGTTGTCGACAAGTGTATACCGGGCCAGTGGGCGGTTCTTGTGAAATCATCCACCAGCAACGCTTCAGGCGAGCGGCATCACGACCCCGGAATCGGCTACCGCCGCGGCGTCGGCCCCCTGCAGCGCCAACTGCCCACAAGCGGCGCCGGCGTCCCTGCCGCGGCTGAAGCGCACCGACACGCTGACCCCCTTGGCGGCCAAGCGTTGCTGGAACGCGCTAAGGCGCGCGCGGGGCGTGCCGGAGAAACCTGAGTCGGTCCAGGGGTTGAAGGGGATGAGGTTGACGTGGATGGTGAGGCCCTTGACGAGCTCCGCGAGCTTGTCCGCCTGCCACTCGTGGTCGTTGACGCCCTCTAGCATCGTGTATTCGATGGTTATGCGGCGGCCGATGGTCGACTGCCACTCGCGTAACGCGTCAATGATGTCTGGCACCGTATGCGCTAGGGCGGTTGGAATGATGCGCTGCCTGGTCTCCTGGTCTGGGGCGTGCAACGAGACGGCGAGAACGAGGGGCAGCCCCTCCCCCATCAGCTTACGGATGCGGTTAGGCAACCCGACCGTCGACAGCGTGATGCGCCGCGGCGACATATCGAGCCCGAGCGGGTCGATGTAACTGCGGATGGCGCCGATGGCGTTGTCGTAGTTGAGGAGCGCCTCGCCCATGCCCATGAGGACCACGTTGCGGATGCTCGTCGGCGGCACGCCCTCGTGGCGTGCTACCTCGACGAGTTGCGCCACGATCTCCCCGCGAGTGAGGTTGCGCCCGAAACCGAGCGCGCCTGTGGCGCAGAAGGCGCAGCCTGCCGGGCAGCCGACCATTGACGAGATGCACACGGTGCGGCGACCGGCGTACGGCATGTAGACGGCCTCCGTCTGCTTGCCGTCGCGCAGCGTGAACAGGTAGCGCACCGAGCCGTCGTCTGAAGGGAACCGTTGGTGCTTGACGAACGGTTGCGTGCCGAGGTTAGCAGTCAGCCACTCACGGAGGCGCGGCGGCAAGTTCGTCATGGCCGCCGGGTCGGTTACCCCGTGACCGTATACCCAACTGCCCAGCTGTTGGCGTCTGAACGCCGCCTCGCCGTCCGGCAGCGGGATGTCTGCGATGTAATGGTCGAAGAGCGTGGGCTCGTGCGCCTGCATGACAGCCACGCTACCGCGCTAAGGCCGGGCTATCATGCAGCCACGCCGACAGGGGCCGCGCGCCCTGCAGGAGGGCCACCGCTTCCGCGCCAGTGATTGGCGCCTGTCTGGAGGGCGAATGCTCAACCGCAAGGTCAAGGTTATCGGGATGGTTCTCGCGGGTGGCAAGGGTTCGCGCCTTCACCCCCTAACGTGGCGGCGCACGAAGCCTGCCGTGCCTTTCGGCGCCAAGTACCGCATCATCGACTTCGCGCTCAACAACATGATCAACTCTGGCGTCTACGGCATCTACGTGCTCACGCAGTTCAAGGCGCAGAGCCTGACGGAACACATCCAACGCCACTGGCGTTTCGGCACCTTCCTAGACGACCACTTCATAACGTTGGCGCCCGCGCAGATGTACCTCTACGAGGAACTTGGCGCCGAGTGGTACCGCGGCACGGCCGACGCCATCTATCAGAACCTCCACCTGATCGACAACAACCGCGCCGACCTGGTGGCCATCTTCTCTGGCGACCACATCTACAAGATGGACATCGGCCACATGATCGAGTACCACCTCGACAACGCTGCCGACGTGACGATCGCCGCCTACCCGACCCCAGTCGAGGAGGGCAGGCGCTTCGGCGTGCTGCAGGTAGCCGACGATTGGCGAATCACGGAGTTCAACGAGAAGCCGGAGGCCCCGAAACCGATGCCTGGGCGCCCGACGCACTGCCTCGCGAGCATGGGCAACTACGTCTTCACCGTCGACGCGCTCATGCAGATGCTCCAGGACGACGCCAAGATGCTGGACTCGGACCACGATTTCGGGAAGGACGTGCTGCCGCGGGCGCTCGACGACGGCAAGCGGCTCTTCGCGTACGACTTCGCCCGCAACCCAATCCGCGGGCAGGTCGGGCCGAACACGTACTGGCGCGACGTCGGAACCCTCGAGAGCTACTGGGAAGCCAACATGGACCTAGTAGCCGTCAAGCCAGAGTTCGACCTTTACAACGAGGAGTGGCCGCTGCGCACCTCCGCGGAGTTCTCCGCCCCAGCCAAGTTCGTTCACGAGGAGGAAGGGCGCCGCGGTCAGGCGTTCAACTCGCTCCTCGCCGGGGGCGTGATCATCTCTGGCGCCACGTTGAGGCACACGGTGGCGTTCCGCCGCGTGCGCGTCAACTCGTACGCCACTGTCGAGAACAGCGTGCTGTTCGACAATGTGACCGTCGGCCGCCACGCGGTTGTCAAGAACGCCATCATCGACAAGAACGTCGTCGTGCCTGACGGCGAAACACTGGGCGTGGACCTGGACAAGGACCGCGCGCGAGGCCTCATCGTGGCAGACGGCGGCCTCGTTACCGTGCCGAAGGGCTTCAAGTTCTTGTGACGGGCGCCGTCTCGTAGGCGCACTAACGTCGCCAGCGCGCTCCGGACGTTAAGGTTCCCGAAGGGAACTGACGCCCCGGTACAGTGTTGGCTCATGGTCCGGTGCTACGCTCTTACCATTGGTCCGCGGAGCCCCGCGGTCGCGCCCGCAGCCTTGCCACCCGCGGCCGATTGAGGTACCCAGACCCTGGAGGCTTTCGTTGAAACGTTCGTTTAACCCCTGGCTGGTCGTGATGCTCCTCATATTGGGCATCTTCGTATTCAACCAGTTCAATTCTGGCTCGGGAAGCCGCGAGATCAACTATTCCACCTTCACGGAACTAGTCGATAAGGGCAAGGTTTCGTCCGTCACCATCGACCGCAACAGCGGTGTCATCACTGGCGAACTAGGCAGTGAGTCGCAGGTCGTCATCAACGGCGAACCTCAAACCATCCGCTCTTTCCGTACGACCACCATCCTCACGGACTCGCTACTCACCGAGTTGCGCACCGACGTTCCTAGCGTCACCATCCGCAACCCGCCGCAGTGGCTCGGAATATTGCTGGGTTCTATCCTGCCGATCGCGTTGCTTATCGGCTTCTTCTGGTTCTTCCTCATGCGCTCGCAGGGAGGTCCGAACCAGGTCATGCAGTTCGGCCAGTCGCGCGCCAAGACTTTCGGGCGCGAGAACAAGGTCAACACGACCTTCAACGACGTAGCCGGGCACAAAGAGGCCAAGCAGGAGCTCATCGAGGTCGTCGACTTCCTCAAGACGCCCCAGAAGTACTTGCGTATCGGCGCCGAGATCCCTAAGGGCGTGCTGCTAGTCGGACCTCCGGGGACGGGCAAGACGCTCCTGGCGCGCGCCGTTGCCGGCGAGGCCGGCGTGCCGTTCCTCACGGTCTCTGCTTCCGAGTTCATGGAGATGTTCGTCGGCGTCGGCGCTAGCCGCGTGCGCAGCCTCTTCGAGGAGGCCCGCAAATCCGCCCCATCCATCATCTTCATCGACGAGCTCGACTCCATCGGGCGGCGGCGCGGGGCGGGCATCGGCGGCGGGCACGACGAACGCGAGCAGACCCTCAACCAGATCCTCAGCGAGATGGACGGTTTCGAGAAGGACACGTCCGTCATCATCATCGCCGCCACCAACCGCCCAGACATCCTCGACCCCGCGCTCTTGCGGCCGGGGCGCTTCGACCGCCAAGTCACCATCGGTTTGCCGACCATGACGGAGCGCGAGGAGATCCTCAAGGTTCACGTGCGCAACAAGCCAGTCACTGACGACGTCAGCTTGCGGCGCCTCGCGGAGGCCACCCCCGCCTTCTCCGGCGCAGACCTCGAGAACCTCACCAACGAAGCCGCGCTCATCGCCGCGCGCAACGACAAGCAGGTCATCACGTGGGTCGACTTCAACGAGGCGCTCGACCGCATCACGTTGGGCTTACGGCGCGGCAGCCTCGTCCCGTCAGAGGAGGAGCGCCGCATCCTCGCGTTCCACGAAGCCGGGCACGCCGTCGCGTACGCCGCGCAGCCCGAACTGGGCGACATCCGCAAGGTGACGATCATGCCGCGCGGTGGAGCTGGTGGCTTCATGGCGCCGCTCTCCAAAGAAGAGATGTTCTACAACGTGCGGCGCTTCAAGGCGCAGTTGGTGGTGGCCTTCGCAGGTCGCCAGTCCGAGAAGCGCGCCACCGGCACCATCTCGTCCGGCGCGAGCAACGACCTCAAGCAGGCCACGGAGATGGCCAAGCAGATGGTCCTCGACCTCGGCATGGGCTCGCAAGAGTTCGTGGCCTGGGGCTCCGACCAGGGGCCGATCTTCCTTGGCGGTGAGATCTCGCGTCGCAAGGACTTCTCTGAAGAGACGGCAAGGCAAGTCGAGGAGGAGGTCTCCGGCATCCTGGAGGCCGCCTACCGCGATTCCGAGGCATTGATCGAGTCCAACTGGGTCTCCGTCGAAGCCGTGGCCGCCGCGCTGCTGAAGCGCGAGACGCTCGACGGCAAGCTCATCCACCGCGCGCAAGAACTGGCGCAGGAAGGCAAGTCGGCGGAAGAGATCACGGACTGGATCGTCTCTACTGCCGCCGAATCTGAGCGCCGCGCTCAGGCCGCCGAGGAGCGCGAACGCCGCGCCGCAGAGGAGGAACGCCGCCGCAAGGCAACTGACGCGAGCGGTCGACCCCCCATCGAACCGCGACCAGAGGCGCGTCCCGCCGGCGAGTCCGGCGACTAAGCCACTCGCGCTCAAGGGGTCTTAGCGGCCCCTGGCTGCTAGCGACCGGGGTTGGATGTCGTTACTAGACGGTAGGTATGAGGTCATCGCTCAGCGCGCGCTGGACGATGGCCTCACTCTCTTCGAGGCGACGGCGCCGGACGGGGCGCCGTTGCGCATCGAGTGGTTCGACCTAGCGGCCGACCAAGAAGGCCCGTTCGAGGACTACCGCCGCCAACTGCGTCACCTCAAGAGGGCCGGCCTAGCGGCTGTTCACGACGTCATCGCCCGCCCCGGCGCTCATTACGTGGCATGGGAACGGCCACCCGCCGGCGCGACGCCCGTGCTGGACGGCGCCCTGCCCACCGACCTGGCTGAGGCCCTGCGGAGCGCAGGCTACGGACGCCAGGCCTACGACGCTCGCCGGCTGTCGACCCGCCCACCCAAAGTCTTGCTTTACGGCCTGACGTTCGGCGCCAGGCGGACAGTCGAGCGCGAGGAGAGTCAACCACCACGGCACCAGGGGAGCGCTGAGCGCGAGCGTCCACTGCGCCAGCAGCAACCGCCGCTGCTACGTGGGGCCGAGTACATCGGCCGCTTGCCGCAGCGGGCCATCTCGTGGGGCTTGGCGCTGCTTGTCGGCCTGCTCGCGGTCGTGATCACGCTTGCTGGGTTCTGGTCGGCGCGAGTAGACACCGTCGTCACCGTGCCCGCCATACTCGGACAGGACGCTCAAGCCGCGGCGAAGGCCCTCATCGAGCTAGGACTTGGCGTGAACGCCACTCCCCTCATGTCGGAAGAAGCGCCAGGCACAGTGATCGCCGTCGAGCCGACCGTCGGCACTAACCTCCGGCCAGGACGCACCGTGGAGTTGCGCTACGCGCTGCCCCCCGGCGAGTTGGCGCCAACGGCCGTGCCTGCCCTCGTTGGCCTCTCCTACCCTGACGAGGTTCGTAACGCGCTCGAGGGGGCAGGCTTGCGCCTCGGTGAGGTGGCGCGCTTGCACGCTGCTAGTCCGGCTGGCGTGGTGTTGGCGCAGGACCTCGACGCTGGCAGCCAGACGGGCAGCGGCAACCCGGTGGCGGTGCTCGTCAGCCTCGGGCCGCAGCCTCCCCAAACGTTCGTTCCTGACCTCGTCGGCCTCGACGTAAACTCTGCGACCGCCGTCGCCCTCGTTGCTGGCATCACTCCCGACCGCGTGTTCGTGGACGAGATCGTCTCGGCGACCGGCGCCCGCGGCACCGTCATCGATCAGTCGCTGGCGCCGTACGTTGCCGTGCCGCGTGACGCTGCCGTGTTGCGCCTCGTGATCCAGGGCGGCGAGCCGGCCAACCCAGTGACTGGCGGCGGCGCGCCTGACGTGGTTGGCCTGCCGTTGGCGCGCGCCCGCGAGGTGGCGGCTGGTTGGGACCTACAGGTCGTTACGTTAGGCAACCCCGGCCTGCCGGCTGGCGTCGTTGCCCAGGAACCGCAGCCGGGCGCTGGCGCGGCGGGTGATGGCGCGACGCTAGTACTCACCGTCAACGCGCACCCCATCCCTCTCACGGCCGACGGGGTGTGGGCGGTGGTGCGCCAACCGAGCTTGCGGAGCGTGGCGTACGCCTGGACCATCCAGCCCGGCATCCGCACGCAGCAGGGCGCCGTGTGGGCGTCCGATCTGGAGGGCAACAGGCAGCTCGTTGGGATGGTCACCGTCCGAGGCGGCGAGGTCCTGCGCGGCTCCTGGACGACCGTAACGGCTGGCCCCGTGACCTTCGAGTTGCTCATCGGCGGGGTTCCATACGGTGAGCCGCTGCTGGTACCATGACTGTTCTGACTAGCAGGTATAGTTGCCGCTAGCATTTTCGGCGTTTGCCTATGAAGGGCTGCCGCCGCCGAACCAGCCTCCCCGCCCCGCGCGCCCTACGGAGCCACTACCTGGCGACCTGCGTTAGCGCCGGGCGCCCCGCTGCCGCCTAGGAGTCGAGTGTTAAAGACCTTCCGTGACCTGATGCCCTACCTCCGCCACCACCGTTGGAAGTTGGCGTTGGGAATGCTTCTCATCGTCATCAACGGCTTCTTCTCGACCCTGACCCCCATCATTCCGGGCCGGGCCATCGACGAGTTCCGTAATCAGACGATGACCTACGGCAAGCTGTGGCTGTACGTCGCAGCGCTCGTCGGCGTGATGGCCGTGGCCGGGTTCGCGATGGTGTTCGTAAGGCGCGTGTTCCTCCACGCCAGCTGGGAAGTTCAGTTCGACATCCGCCACGCCATCTTCAAGCACTTCACGCGGCTAGACGGCGGCTACTTCGACCGCACCAGGGTCGGCGACCTCATGGCGCGCCTAACGGCCGACCTCGGCGCCGTGCGCATGCTGGCCGGCGTCGCCACCTTCCAGGGCCTCAACACCATCTTCCTGTTCGGTTTCACGTTCTACCGCATGTTCAGCCTCAGCCCTCAGCTCTCGCTGATCACCTTGACCACCGCGCCGCTCATTTCCCTGACGTTCTACCTCCTCCTCCGCGTGGTGCACCGCCGTTACAAGTACGTCCAGGAGCAGTTCTCCGACGTCTCCTCCATGGCGCAGGAGAACTTCTCGGGCATAAGAGTGGTCAAGGGCTTCGGGATCGAGGACCGCGAGGTCAGCACCTTCGGGCGACTGAACGACGAGTTCGTCAAGCGCAACTTGGCGCTAACGCGCGTCGACGGTCCGCTCTTCCCCATGATGGAGTTCCTCTTCGGCGTCACGATGTCGCTCCTGCTCCTCATCGGCGGCCGGCTCGTTCTCGGCATCGGCGGGAACCTGTCCGTCGGCGAGTTCTCGAGCTTCGTGTTCCTCTACGAGGGCATCCAGTGGCCGATGATCTCTCTTGGCTGGATCGGCAGCCTGGTGCAGCGCGGCACTACTTCGTGGGGCCGGTTGAACGAGATCCTCACCTCGGTACCGAAGGTGGCCGACGGTCCTCACACGAACTACGAGTTGCGCAGCGTCAAGGGCCGTATCGAGTTCAAGGACGTTTCTGTCACGTTCGACGGCGTGAAGGCGCTTGACCGCGTCAGCTTCGCGATCGAAGAGGGCGAGGCCGTGGGAATCACCGGCCGCACCGGCGCGGGAAAGACGCTCATCGTCAACCTCATCGCGCGCGTCATGGATCCGGACGAGGGGCAGATCCTCATCGACGGCATCGATCACAAGCTCTTCCCCGTCGAGGTGCTGCGGCGCTTCATCGGTCTCGTGCCACAGGAGCCGTTCCTCTTCTCTGACACCATCGCCGACAACATCGCCTACGGCTTACCCGAAGCCCCAGCCGAGGTGCTCGAGCCGCTGGTGCTGCGCGCCGCTGAGCTAGCGCAACTCGCAGAGGACGTCGCAGACTTCCCGCAAGGCTTCAACACGCGCCTTGGCGAGCGCGGCGTCACGCTCTCCGGCGGCCAGCGTCAGCGCACGGCCATCGCCAGGGCGCTCGTGCGCGAGCCGGCCATCCTGATGTTCGACGACGCGCTCTCGGCCGTCGACACGCAGACGGAGGCGCGCATCCTCGCTGGCCTCGCCGAGGCGCAGGTCGGCCGCACCACCCTGATCGTGGCGCACCGGATAAGCGCCTTCCAGAACGCTCACCGCGTGCTAGTTCTCGAGGACGGCCGCGTTGCCGAGCAGGGCACTCACGAGGAGCTCCTCGAGCTCGGCGGCTGGTACGCAGACATGGACCGCAGGCAACAGCTCGAGTCCGACCTGGAGGTCGCGTGATCACTTCTGCCGACCGCCGCCCGCGCGACCTGCTGGACACCGACATACCTGACTACTCCGTCAAGGAAGCCAAAGACGCCTACCGCACCCGCAGCCGCGAGCGCCGCCGCATCATGCGCGCCGAGAGCGTTCGCGACGAGGACGGGGAGGCGTTCGAGAAAGCGTACGACCAGGGCATCATGCTGAGGCTGCTGCGCTACCTCAAGCCTTACCGCCTACAGCTGGTTCTCGGGGTGGGGTTGCTGCTGCTCAACAGCGCCTTGGCGCCGATCTTCCCGACCCTCCTCGCCCGCGCGCTCGATAACTACATCATCGCGAGCGCCGAACCGTTCGCCAGCCTGACCATGGACGCGCGCCTGCAGGGGCTTTGGATGGTCGTCATCCTCTACATGAGCTTGCGCCTCGGCAGTTTCGTCCTGCGTTACGGTTACACCTACCTCATCTCGTGGCTTGGGCAACGCATCATCTTCGACGTCAGGCGCGAGATGTTCACCAAGATCCAGCGGCTGCACATGGGCTTCTTCGACCGCACGCCGGTCGGTCGCCTCATCACCCGCATTACTAGCGACGTCGACGCCATCCAGCAGATGATGACGGACGGCGTCGTTGGCCTGATCGCGGACGTCGGCCTCATGGCTGGTCTGCTCTTCTACATGTTCACCATCAACTGGCGCATGGCGCTCATCACCCTGATCGTCATGCCGCCGCTGTTCCTGCTCCTCAACCTGCTGCGCCGCCGCATTCGCGTGGCTTACCGCGCCGTGCGGTTGCGCACCTCGCGCTCCAACGCCTACTTGGCCGAGAACCTCAGCGGAATGAAGACCGTGCAGGTGTTCAACCGTGAGGCGCGTAATGCGCGGCGCTTCGACGAGGTGAACCTCGAACTCCTCGACGCCAACAACGAGCAGGTGCGCTGGTTCAGCCTCTTCTTCCCGACCGTTGGCATCATGAGCGCCATCTCGACGGCCCTGATCCTGTACTACGCGGGCACCAAGCTCATACCTGGGGTTGAGTCGTTCGTGACCATCGGCGTGCTAGTGGCGTACATCCAGTACTCCGGCATGTTCTTCAGGCCGCTGCAGGACCTGTCTGACAAGTTCAACATCATCCAGGCGGCCATGGCGTCAAGCGAGCGCATCTTCGGCCTCCTCGACACCCCGGAACAGGTCGCAGACAAGCCGGACGCCCTGCGCTTCGAGCAGCCTTTCCGCGGCGAAGTCAAGTTCGACGACGTGTGGTTCGCTTACGACGACGAGGACTGGGTGCTGCGCGGCGTCGACTTCACGATCGCCCCTGGTGAGTCAGTCGCTTTCGTCGGGCACACCGGCGCAGGCAAGACGACCATCATCAGCCTCGTCAGCCGCTTCTACGACGTGCAGCGCGGACGCGTGAGCATCGACGGGGTAGACGTCAAGGACTACGACCAAGTGCAGTTGCGGCGCCACGTCGGCATCGTGCTGCAAGACCCGTTCCTCTTCTCAGGCACCGTGCGCAGCAACATCACCCTCGGTGACGACAGCGTGCCGCAGGAGCAGGTGGAGGAGGCCGCGCGTTTCGTCAACGCCCACGGCTTCATCTCCAAGCTGCCCGAGGGTTACGACACTCCGGTACTCGAGCGCGGCGCTGGCTTCTCGACGGGTCAGAAGCAACTGATAGCGTTCGCCAGGGCGTTGGTGCAGAACCCAGACATCCTGCTCGTGCTTGATGAGGCTACCGCCAACGTCGACACGGAGACCGAAGAACTCATCCAGGACGCCCTCAAGAAGCTGATGCAGGGCCGGACGAGCATCATCATCGCGCACCGCCTCTCCACCATCCAGGACGTCGACCGGATCATGGTCATGCGTAAGGGACGGTTGATCGAGGAAGGTAATCACTTCCAGCTGTTGAAGGTGGAGGGCTACTACCGCAAGCTTTACGAGCTGCAGTACCAGGAGCGCGCCGGTAAGTCCTAGGCCTGGCGATCGCTCACTTGAGGACCACGCGGTAGTAGAACGGCTCTTCCTGGCCCGGTTCCATGGGTATGAGGAGCGTCCAGCGGATCATCGTGTACTCGGTTGGCTCGGCCACGCGGCGGTCGGAGGTTGGCCCGACGAGGACGGGCGGTTCCGAGAAGTTGACGCCGTCGACGGAGAACTCGGTGAGCACCTCGGTCGAGCTGGGGGTCGCCGAGTTAGCTACGAACTCCATGCCACTCTGCACGGGGCCGTAGATCTGCACGACGCCGGCAGGCAAGGTCGTTTCGCCGGCGTTCTTAGCGAAGATGCGGAACTCGACCACCTGACCGGGTATCGCTTGCGTTGCGGCGGTGAAGCGTTCCTCTTTCGTTCCGTCAGCCAACGTGACCTGGCTGACCACGTAGATCTCGCTGCGGAACGTGATCGGGTTGCTGCCCTGAGCGGCGGCGGTGCCGCTAGACAAGACGACCAAGGCGAAGGTGAGTAAGGAGAGCAGTTGGCGCGCCGGGCGCGCGGTGCGGAAGAGGCGGCTTCTCATCTTGCTAAAGATAGCAACCTAAGATGACGACTAGTTGAGCCCGTGTGAACGGCGCCTTTACGGAGCTTGGGGCGCAGCCTGTTCGGCGGCCGCGGTCTCGGCGGCAGCTTCTTTGGCGAAGGCGACGTAGTCGGCTGCCGCCTCCCACCCTCCAGCTGCCGCGGCCTCGAACTGGTCGAGCGCTGCCGCCGGGTCGCGCGTTACGCCTTTGCCGTGCAGCAAGAGCTTGCCGTACTCGAAGCGCGCACGCGGGTCGCCCGCTCCGGCTGCCATGGCGTAGAGGCCGGCGCCGCGGCCGTCGTCCTGCTCGACGCCCATCCCCCTAAGGTAGAGATCGCCTAGCGCGAGTTGCGCTTCTGGCAACCCAGCCTCGGCGGCGCGGCGGTAGTAGCCCGCCGCTCTGGCGTTGCTCCACGACTGGCCGAGGCCGTTCTGGGCCATGTAACCCAGGTAGTACTGGGCCGTCGCGTTGCCTGCCTCTGCTTCTGGCTCCCAGGCACGTATGGCACTTGCGAACTCACCCTTGCGGAACGCCGCCAGCCCGGCCGCGTAGGCGGAGACGGGTGGCGCGCCGCTGGTGCGGTCGGCCATGACGAACTGCAGGAGGAGGAAGAGGACGATGGAAACGATCAGCGCCCACATGAGGAAGATCCGCAACTGCGGGCCCTCCTTGGGTGCTTCCTCAGGTTGCTGACCGAAGGTCGTCGTAGTGCCGCTGCGCGCACCGACGCCGCGCCCTGCCGTAGTCATGCGGCCTTCGTCAACGGCCCCCGCAGCCGGGCCACTCGCCGGAACCATCGGAACCTCGTCCGGATCGAAGCCGTACTCGTCGTGCGGCGACGGCACCCAACGCGTAGAAGTCGAGAACACGGACGGACCGGCTCCAGCTGGCCGTGGCCCAAGACGGTCGGCCTCGTCCTCCAACTCCGGGTCGATGTCGCGGTAGCGCTGACCGTCGTCGGCCTGGAACGGCGCGGCAGGTGGCACTACGCCGCTGCTGGCGGCGGCGGCCGCCTCTGGGTCCGCGACCTCACCGTCATAAGGCGCTGCACCGTGATCCTCGGGCGCGGGCGCACCTGCCGCTGCTTCTGGCGTGTACGGCTCGTCCTCGAACGCCTCTTCTTCGTATGGGTCCGCCTCGAGCGGTTCGAGTTCGTCCTCGGCTTGGCCGACAACCCCGTGGAAGTCTGACGCACGCGGCGCTAGTGCGCGCCAGTCGCCCACCTCGTCATCGGACCACGCCCGCCCCGAGTCCCACACCTGCCGGGCGGGCGTGGCTTGGGCGCCGCCCTCTTCAGCGTCCTCTTCGTCCTCTTCGGCCTCTTCGGCCTCAGCGTCGCCCTCATGCTCGGCTCCGGCGCCCGTGGCGTACCAGCTCGCTGGTTCCGTGACTACTGCTTCCGGCGCCTTAGCTGGCGTCGGTGCGGCGCTCGGCTCCGGCGCGGCTAGCACGACTACTTCCACGCCTGCCGCAGCGAACACCTCGGCGATGGCGACGGCCTTGTCTTGCAGCACCGCCTTCGTCACCGCACCGACGCGGCCGCTGAGGAGCGTGACGATGCGTTGCGCCTCCATGTCAAGGCGCTCCGCCACGCGCGCGGCTACTTCAGCTACCTCTGTGGGTGGCACTTGGCGCGTGATCTCAACTACGAAGCGTCGTTCGGTCAAGCCTCACCTTCCGGTTTCGCTCTCATTCTAATCGCATGGTAATCGTTCCCAGTCTGCTACCATGGTCACAAGATGAAATTGATCCTTGCCATCGTGCAGGACGCCGACGCGGCGCGCCTACAAGAAGCTTTGGGGGACCGTGGTTTTCAGTCCACCAAGCTCGCCTCGACCGGGGGGTTCTTGCGAGAGGGTAATACCACCGTTCTGATCGGCGTCGAGGACCATAAGGTGATCGAGGCCAAAGACATCATCCACGCCACTTGCCGCGAACGGACCAAGGTGGTTACCGCCGGTTCGCCAATTCATGCCCTCGAGGGCGTGTTCGCCAGCCAACCGATGGAAGTGCCCGTCGGCGGCGCCATAGTGTTCGTGCTTTCAACCGACGAGTTCGTGCGCCTCTAACCCGCTTCGCTGGCCGGCGCCTCAGCAAGTTCTTCGGCTGGTTCCGGTTCGCGGCTCTTGCCGAGGGCCGTACGGTCGGCTTCGCGTAGCGTGCCGAAGCGGAACGATAACGCCAACGTCACCACGGCGAGTGCGGCGGCGGCGAGGAACATCGTGGGCATCTTGAACCACGTGAGCAACGCGCCAGCCATCACGGGCGCGAGGCTTGGGATGGTCAGAACCGAGTTGGAGAGGCCGATGTACAAGGCCCTGTCGTCAAGCGGCGCGATGGCGTAAAGCAAGTTCGCGGCCGCGATGCCGACGCCGGCGTTGCCCACAGCAGACAGCACGAAGACCATGGAGAACCACCGCCAGTCTTGGATGAGGACGGCGCAGAGCGGTGCGCCAAGGAGCAGCGCGTAGCCAATCTGCATGACGGTGACGTTCATGCCGCGGTTAGACAACATGCCGAAGGCGAGGTTGCCGAGCACGGACGCCGCCGTTGCGGCGATGACGTACGTGCCGATGGCCGCATCTGGCGCCCCTATGACGGTGATGGCGTACACGGCGTAGAACGGTTCGGCGAGCAACGTGGCTAGGCCAAGGAAGCGTACGCGCAGGAAGCGCCGGAGCCTGACGTCGACCCTCAGGATGCCGGGAATGTCACGCAACATGCCGACCAGTGGGCGCCGCATGCCCGGCACGCCGGGCGGTTCCTTGACGAGGGAGAAGCTCGTGTAAGCGAGGGCAGAGAGTAGGGAGCCGAGTAGCAGGATCAACCCGAAGTTGTTCGGGAAGCTCATGTCTGACGCGAGAATGTAACGCAGCACGATGCCGGCGCCGAGCGCCAACACGCCGCCGATGGCGTTGCGCATGGCCCAGAAAGTCCCGAGCCGCGAGTGCGGCACGATCTTGGCGGTGACGTCGGCGAACGGCACCCCGCCAACGCCCCCTGCGATGGCGTTGATGGTCAACATGACCAGCACGATGAGGATCAGGAGTGACGGTTGGTCGCCGCCAACGAGAAACACGGCCAGCGTCATGACCATCAGGGCGATGGAGCGGACGGTGGAGGTGAAGTGATAAAACTGCAGCTTCAAAGGCTCATGCGAGATGCGGTTGGCGACGAGCAGTTGCGGCAAGTACCAGCCACCGACCTTGATGGCCGGAACGAGCCCGATGATCACAGCCGGAGCGCCTAGCACGGCGAGGAACGGCGCCAGCACAAGACCCGAGTGCATGAAGGCGTCCCCGGCGTTAACGAACACGCCGTTGAACACTCCAAGCATGAAGTTGCGCTCCTTGACGCGCGTCGTCTGCATACCCGGCAATCGTATCGCCAAGCGCCGGCTGCCGTTCAGCCCCCAACCAGGCCGAGTGACCAGTTCACGCCACGCCGCCGCCGTTTGACACCCCTGAGCCGAAGAACTTACACTACCGGTTGCTTGGGGCCGTGGCGCAGTTGGGAGCGCGCGTGAATCGCACTCACGAGGTCAGGGGTTCGAATCCCCTCGGCTCCACCAAGAGAACACCGCGTAGGACGGCGCGCTGGCAACGGGCGTCGTCCTTCCTCTTGCCGCTAGCAGCTCCCTTCACCCTCGCCCCGTTCCGCGCGTGGTCGTTGGCTGTGCCCGTCGCGGCGCCAGCAGCCACCACTGTGAGGCAGCACACATTTCACACGACGGCTACCCATGTGTATTGCCAAACTGGTACACTCATACTCGGCCCACGACCCCCCGCGTGGGCCACTTCTTTAGCTCCCCCGCGCTTACGCCACTGTTATCGAGTCGTCCAGGTAGATGTCTTGGATGAGGTTGAGGAGCCTCACGCCCTCCGCCATCGGTCTCTGGAACGCCTTGCGTCCCGTGATGAGGCCACTGCCTCCGCCGCGCTTGTTCAAGACAGCGGTACGCGCGGCCTCGGCGAAGTCATCGTCACCCGACGCGCCGCCTGAGTTGATCAGCCCAACGCGGCCCATGTACGAGTTCGCTACCTGCCACCTGACCATCTCGATCGGATGGTTGTCAGGCACGAGCTCGGAGTACATGCGCGGGTCGGTGCGCCCGAAGCCAACGGCCTTGAACCCACCGTTGTTCTCGGGAAGTTTCTGCTTCACGATGTCGGCCTGGATGGTGACACCAAGCTGGTTCGCCTGACCCGTCAAATCGGCCGAGACGCTGTAATCGACCCCGCCGACCTTGAAGGCGTCGTTACGCGTGTAGCACCACAAGACCGTCGCCATGCCGAGCTCGTGGGCGTACGCGAAGGCCTCCGCCACCTCGATGATCTGGCGGTTCGAGTCTGGACTGCCGAAGTAGATGGTGGCCCCGACGGCAACGGCACCCATGTCGTACGCCTCGTCTACCGTGCCGAACAGGACCTGCTCATGAACCATCGGGTAGGTCATCAACTGGTTGTGGTTGATCTTGACGATGAACGGGATGAGGTGCGCGTACTTGCGCGCCGTAAGGCCGAGGACACCGAACGTCGACGCAACGGCGTTGCAACCACCCTCGATGGCCAGCTCGACTATCTTCTCGGGATCGAAGTAGTCCGGGTTCTTCGAGAACGACGCGCCAGCCGAGTGCTCGACACCCTGATCGACAGGCAGGATCGACATGTAGCCAGTGCCAGCCAAGCGCCCATGGTCGTACAAGGACTGCAAGCTGCGCAGCACGCGCGGACTCCGGTCGCTTGGCCCGAAGCTGCGGCTGACGAAATCGGGACCAGGCAAGTGGAGGCGTCCGCGGTCGATGCCGCGTGCTTGGTAGCTGAGCAATGCCTCGGCGTCTGGACCCAACAGGTCGGCGATCTTGGAAGTCATGGGCACTCCTCTCGCGGTAACTGCGCCGCGCGTAGCCCTAGGCTAGTCCTTGGTGAGCGTAGCGCCCGTGCAGGTGTCTTGTGTACTTGTCGAGCGGCGGGCCGTGACAGCGGTACGCTTACCCAAGCGCCACGTCGAGGACGAGCATGACGATCACGCCAAGCATGGTCCCGAGAGTGGCGAGGCGCTCGTGGCCGTTACCGTGAGTTTCGGGCACGATCTCGTCGAGGATGACGAAGAGCATGGCCCCTGCCGCGAAGCCCATGGCGTAAGGCAAGATGGGGCCCGCGATGTGCACGGCCCAGGCGCCGAGCAGCGCTAGTGGGATCTCCACCACGCCAGCCCTGATCCCCGTGAAAGCGGCGTAGAAGAGGCTGCCCATGCCAGCGTTGCGCGCCGCCACCGCTACCGCCAACCCCTCAGGTACGTTCTGGATTCCGATGGCCAGCATCAGCGCAAGCGCCTCGCGCAAATTGCCGCTACCGAACCCCACTCCAACGGCCAAGCCCTCCGGCATGTTGTGCAGCGTGATGGCAACGATGAAGAGCAGCACGCCAGAGACGCCACTGCGCCGTTTGGCCCTGGCTGCTCCGGGCTGCGCGCCGTCGTCACGCACCTTGCCCGTCACTAGCACGTGAATGTGAGGCACCCACGTGTCAGCCCTATCGAGCATGATCACGCCAAGCGCCATGCCGATCACCACCGGCAAGAGGCCGCCGATCTCGATGCCAGGCAGGATGAGGCTCGTGAAGCTCGCCGAGAGCATGACCCCGGCGGCGAAGCCAAGCGCCGCGTCGAGCGCGCGCTGCTTGGGGTTGCGCCACACCAGCACGGCCAAGGCGCCTACTAGGTTGAAGGTGGTGATGATGATGCCGCCCCAGAGTCCCTGCCAGATGGGGTTAGGGCCAGCGACGCGCAAGAAGAGGTCAACGAAGCCGTCCACTGCCGCCAATAGTATGTCGCAGCGTCGTGGCCACGTAAGTGGGACACGCCGGAAGTGGCGGCCGCTGCGTTCTAGTGGTCAACGCCGCAGGATGTCGTAGGCCTCGCCGATCAGTTTGAAGTGCTCCTCGGCGAACTCGACCATCGCTCGCGGTAACTTCTTGGAGCGGATGGCGTCCGGGTGGACGGACGCGCGCAACTCGCGGTAGCGCTTCTCTATGTCCGACTGCGAGCTCCCCTCGACCAGGTCAAGTAGCTTCAGGGCCTCCGAACGGGAGCGCGGCCGTACCGCCGCCTTGCCGGTGGCGGCCTGCGCGGCGTTGGCGCGCCCCTCCTGCACGCCAGCCCGGTAGCCGGACTGGTAGCCGAGTTCACGTTCGGCGCGCAGGCGTCCCTCCAGGCCGCCCACCAGCAAGCGTTCGCCGTCACTCACGCCACGTCGATACGCGTCTGAGAGTTGCTGGTTAAGGAGGCTCTGCGCTTCTTTCACGCCGTCGCGCCGCCCCTGCACGTACGCCGCGTTGGCCGCGGACGACACTCGCGCTTGCAGGTCGGCATCATCGACCGCCCTGCCAGAGCCTGCGCTCAGCGCCTGGCGCCGGCCCTGCTCGACGCCCGCCGCATAGCGCTCGTTGGTCATGCGCGTGAGGTAGGCCTTGGTCGTCTCCAGGTGGCTCGATAGCCGCGAGTTGACGGCGGTTTCGATGTCGGCTTCCGCTGCGTCGAGCGCGGCGGCGTGCGCCCGTGGGGTGGTGAAGAACCTGGCGTAATCGCGCGGCATGAGGAGCAGCACGGCCATCACGGCCACCACCGCCACGCCGAGGACCAACGCCAACCACTGCCACACGGGGACCGCGGCAGCCCACTCGGCCTGGCCTGGCAAGACTCCAAGCGCGCCCGCCACTGGGAAGGCGGCCGCAGCGGCGCCGGCGGCAAGCACGGCGAGCATCACCTGGTTCCGCCGCCTCACGTAGAGCCGCACGCGATGCCCCTCGGTCACGACCTGGCGCGTCAGTGCGCTCTGATAACCGACCTTGACGCCGTCGCGGTAGAGGGCGTCGATGAGCACGTCGACCCGCGCCTCCTCGCCTGCGCGCGCGGTACTTCGGTTCGAGTTGGCGGCCTTGGTGATGGCCCACACGGCCAGCGTCAGCGCGGCAAGGCTAACCAGAATTGTCACCAGCGAGCCTCCTTGGCGACGGCCCGCTAGTTGCTCGAGCCGCGGGCGTAAAAATAGTCTAACCAGCGTCCTTACGTCACCAAAACACGCCCTGTGACGTTCGGCGTGTTCCAACTTGCGGAACTGGTGTCCGGCACGCCGCCTCCCCCATACAAGGAGGTGGCAACTTCCTGCAGCGCGGTGAGTGCGTGCGTTGCGTCCACCGGTGTGCGAGATACAAGCCATACTCATGTGAACCTACCCGTCTCGCGGGCCGGTGCAGCGGAGGCCGTAATGACGCCTGACCCTCAAGGAATACCGACTAGTACCCCAAACGCTCTCGACTGGCTAGACCGCAATTGGCCGTTCGCTGGCACCGTAGCGGCGGTGTTCCTGGCCTGCCTCTTGCCGTTGGTGGCGGGCGTCTGGCCGGCCGGGCTGACCTTGACGTACCTCATGCTCCTGCTCTACTTAGCCCACCAGATCGAGGAGCATTTCGGCGACCGTTTTCGCCGCTTCGTAAACGAGCACGTTGGGGGCGGCGCCAACGCGCTCACTCCGCGCGCAACGATGTTCATCAACGTGGCAGAGGTCTGGGGCGTCTTCCTCATCGTGCTGTTGCTGACCGGCCTAGTTGACGTGGGCTTCGGTTTGATTATCGCCTACACGGTCCTGCTGAACGCCGTGCTTCACATCGTGGCGGCCGCACTGCTGCGGGGTTACAACCCAGGCTTGTGGACCGCGCTGGCGCTATTCGCGCCGTTCGGCGCCTGGACCCTCGTGGTGGTGGGGCGCGCCAGCGGCTTGGGCACGGCAGGTCACATTATCGGGGTGCTCGCCGCCGTGGTGGTGCATGCGCTCATCATCCTTGGGGTCCGCAGGCGGCTGGCGCGTCTCGCAGCAACTCGAACAGTGGCACCGCACGTCAACTAGCCACGTTAGATTTACCCATGCCCACCTACGACACCATCGTCATCGGCGCCGGCGTAATCGGCAGCGCGGCGGCTCGCACCCTCGCGGCGTCAGGTTCGGTGCTGCTCCTCGAGCAGTTCCCGTTCCTCCACGAGCGCGGCTCGTCGCACGGCGGGTCGCGCATCTTCCGCCACGCTTACGTCGACGAGTTGCACACGCGTCTGGCCGTGCGCGCCGACGCGCTGTGGCAAGACCTCGAGGCCGAGACGGGCGAACGTCTCCTCTACCGCACCGGCGGCGTCGACCTGTTCGAACCGCACGACCGGCAGGCGGACGCCATGCTTGCGGCGCTCGCGGCGGCCAGCAGCCCAGGCCAGCGCCTAAGCGGCGCAGAGCTCAGGCGCCGCTACCCCGTGTTCGCCGTGCCAGATGACAAGGTCGTGGTGTACCACCCAGCCAGCGCCATCCTCCCCGCCACCCGCGCCGTTGCTACCCTGCTGCGCTCCGCCGCCGCGCGTGGGGCCACGTTGCGCGAGTCGGAGCCAGTAACACGCATCTCCCCCAGCGCCAGCGGCGTTACTGTCACCACTCAGGAGGGTGAGTACCACGCTGGGCACGTGGTACTGGCCGCCGGCGGTTGGCTCGGGCGTTTGGCGGCCAGCGCGCGGCTCCCGCTAGTCGTCGAGCAGCAACAGATCATCTACCTACCCGTGACCGGCCAAGCAGCAGCGCACGCCGTCGGCCAGATGCCGGTGTTCATCGAGCGCGTCGCTAACGGCGCAGGCGGCATCTACGGCTTTCCCACCTTCGAGTACCCGCACGCCATCAAGGTGGCCGACAACGGTGGCGCCCGCGCCATACCAAGCGCCGAAGAGCGCGACTTTCAACTAGACGCCGCCCTGGCCAGCAGCACCATCGCGGCGGCCACTGCGCTCCTCCCTGGCATCGGCGCCACGCCCACCTCGTCCGCCACCTGTCTGTACACCAAGACCCCAGACGAGCGCTTCGTGGTGGACCGCCACCCCGAGCACCGCAACGTCGTGCTGGCTGGCGGGGGTTCGGGGCACGCGTTCAAGTTCGGGCCGCTGCTAGGTGACCTGATCGCGGAGCTGGTGAACGGGGCGGAACCGATCAAGGAGTTCAGGGCCGATAGGTTTGGGGCATGACCGCGTAGCATCACTAGCTCTTCAGTGCCAACAGAGCTAACGCTCGGGACCAAAGGGCCAAAGAGCAACCTGAGAATGAAAAACCCCGTCCTGGACGGGGTTAAAGTTGGTGGGTCGTGTAGGGCTCGAACCTACGACCCGCTGATTAAGAGTCAGCTGCTCTACCGGCTGAGCTAACGACCCAACATGCCCGCGTGACGCGCGAACGTTGGTCAGTGTAAGCAATTCGTCCCTATAGGGTCAACCGCAGCCGTGGTTCAGTCGAGTCACATGGGCCGCCGTGCGCAAGGCCTAATCGCTGTTGACAACGGCTGTTGCAGACACGTATGTTCTTACAACAGAACGTGTACATAGCTGGAGGCCGCCGTACGACAGGTGGCGCACCACCCCGCCGTCCAAGGCCGGTGGGTGAAGGAGGACGGCATGCATCGTTTGAAGTGGTTGTTAGTGCCCTTGGCCGCGCTGCTCTTCGCATCGGCCTACGCAGAGAAACTAACGTTCGTGCTTGACGTCGCGGAGAACCGCAGCGACGAAGGTCAGGCCATCGTCGCGCAGCTGCAAGCCATCGGCATCGACGCCTCGCTGCGCATCTGGCAGTCCACGGTCCTCAAAGAGGAGATGATCGCCGGGAACCGCACGGCCTCGGCAACCGACTGGGGCAGCGCGTACTTCGACCCATTCGACCTCGCCATCCCCAAGCTCCGCACAAAAGACCGCGGCAACTACTCCTTCTACTCGAGTGACGTGGTCGACGAAGCCTTCCGCGTTGCCTCCACGTCAATCGACGACTCCGCCCGCGCCGCCGCGTACCTGACTGCGCAGCGCCAGATCCTAGCTGACGCCCCCCTTGCCTTCGGGTACGTGCTGCAGAACATCGAAGCGTCCTCAGACAGCGTGCACGGCTGGGAGCCAGCTGCGGACAATAGCGAGAACTTCCACCTCACCACGGTAGACGGGTCCGACACCCTCGTCATCGGTCTGCGCACGAACGCGCTCGTCACCCTCGATCCGGCCATGTACCGCGACCGCGACAACGAGGCCTTCCTGCGCAACATCTTCGACGCCCTCACCATCCCAACCGCCGACGGCAAGGTGCAGCCTCACCTGGCCACCGCGTGGCGCGTCATCGACCCACTGACCTACGAGTTCGACCTGCGCCCGGACGTGACGTTCAGCAACGGGGAGGTGCTCGACGCTGACGACGTCGTCTTCACCTTCGACCGCATCCTCACCGAGGGCGGCATCGACGGCGCCTCCAGCCCACGCGCTGGCTTGCTCGGCCCGATAAGTCACGCTGAGAAGGTCGACGCCAACACCGTCCGCCTCGTGTACAAGAACACCTTCCCTCAGGAACTAGTGCTCCAGGCCCTCACCCACTTCCAGATAGTGCCCAAGGACTACATCACCGAAGTCGGGGTAGCCACCTTCACGGCCGCTCCCATCGGCTCCGGTCCGTTCGTGTACGCCCGCGGCGCGCTCGACGCGCAAGTCGTGATCGAGGCGAACCAGACCCACTGGAACGGCGCTCCCAAACTCAAGGCCGTCGTGTGGCAGATGATGCCGGAAGCATCCACCCGCATCGCCTCCCTCCTTGCCGGTGAAGTCCAGATCATCCAGGCCGTCCCACCCGACCTCGTGGAGCGCCTCTCGAGCGTGCCGGGCGTGAGCGTGCACACCGCCCTCGGCACGCGCGCGTACCAGATCGAACTCAACAACTCCACCGCGCCGTTCAACGACACCCGCGTGCGTCAGGCGATCAACTACGCCATCGACTGGGACAGCATTCTCACCAACATCTACCGCGGCTACGCCGACCGGCTAGCAACGCCCTTCCTGCCGAGCGGGTTCGGTTACGCTCAGGATCTCGCTCCCTACCCTTACGACCCCGCCAAGGCCAAGGAGCTCCTCAAGCAAGCCGGGTACGACACCAACTAGTTACACGCCAGCCAGGTGGCGCCCCAAGTTCCTGGGGCGCCACCTGGCCGCGCCGCACGAGCGCAAGCTGAACCGCAACCGGGGCGAAGGACACGAATGCGACTGACGAAGCTACTCGAACGCGTGCTCTCCGCCATCCCAGTCGCCATAGGGGTCGCGGTCCTCGCGTTCATGTTCCTCCGCTTCCTTCCCGGTGACCCCGTCGAGATCATGCTCGGCGAGACCCAAGTAACGCAACAACAGATCGACTCATTACGCAACCAGCTCAACCTCGACAAACCGCTCATCACACAACTGGCGCTGTTCCTCGCAGGTGTGCTCCGCGGCGACCTTGGCGTGAGCTTCGTCAAGAATGCGCCGGTCGTGAAGCTAATAGCCGACACCCTGCCAGCCACGATCGAACTGACGATGGCCACCGTGCTCGTCGCCATCTTGATCGCCTTGCCAGTCGGCATCATCAGCGCCCTGCGCGCAGGCTCCATTGTGGACCGCTCCGTGCTCTCCGGCGCACTTGTCGGTGTGAGCATGCCAGCGTTCTGGTTCGGACTGCTACTCATCCTGCTGTTCGCCGTCGAGCTCAAGCTCTTTCCCACGTCGGGCCGCATCGCGGCGACCATGGTCGTCGATCGCACCACCGGCTTCATGCTCATAGACACACTCCTAGCCAAAGACCTGCGGGCGTTCGGCGTGGCCCTCAAGCACCTCGTGCTGCCCGCCATTACCCTCGGCGTGGTCTTCGCGGCCGTGCTGGCGCGCGTCATCCGCGCGTCCATGCTCGAGGTGCTAAGCAAGGACTTCGTTACTACCGCGCGAGCCAAGGGCCTGCGTGAGTGGTCGGTCATCATCAAGCACGCCTTACGCAACGCCCTCATCCCCGCCCTCACCGTCACGGGCCTGCAGTTCGGCGAACTGCTTGGGGGCAATATGATCGTCGAGACGATCTTCGCTTGGCCCGGTTTAGGCCGGCTCGTCGTGAGTTCCATCTTCGCGCGCGATTATGTCGTGGTGCAGGCAGCGGTCATGCTCTACGCCTTGACCTACGTGGCCGCCAACTTGGTCGTGGACGCGCTCTACACCTTGCTGAACCCGCGGATCTCCTTGTGAAGCGGGTGAAGCAGCTCATCGCGACTCCGCTGGGGAGCGTCAGTGCTGCTGTCATCACGCTGTACGTGCTCATGGCCATCTTCGCGCCCCTCATCGCACCGTACGGCCCAGAGGCAACCTCGCTCGGCCAGCGCCTGCAACCTCCCTCCGCGCAACACTGGTTCGGCACCGACTCGCTGGGGCGCGACATCCTCTCGCGGACCATCTACGGCGCCCGCGTCAGTCTCCTGATCGGCGTGGTCACCGTGGCCATCACAGCCACCTTCGGCACGGTGCTCGGCGCCCTCGGCGGTTACTACCGCGGTGCCTTCGACGCCGTGGTCGGCCGCTTCACCGAACTTCTGCTTGCCTTCCCCTACCTGATTTTCGCCATCGGCATGATGGCCTTCCTTGGCCCCGGCTTCGCTAACCTCGTGATGGCCCTCTCCCTCAAAGGCTGGGTCGAGTTCTACCGGTTAGCGCGCGGGCAGACCCTCGATCAGGCTGAGCGCGAGTACGTCGAGGCGTCACGAGCGCTTGGCCAACGCCATTCACGAACCCTGTTCCGGGAGGTCATCCCCAACATCCTCCCGGCAACGGTGGTGCTCGGCACCCTGCGCGTCGGCTACTTCATGGTGTTGGAGGCGTCGCTTAGCTTCCTCGGCGTCGGCATTCCCCCCAACATCCCGGCATGGGGCTCGATGATCTCGGACGGCAGGGGCGTACTGTTCATCGCCTGGTGGGTGAGCACCATCCCAGGCATCGCGCTCCTCATCCTCGTCCTGGCCATCAATCTGCTCGGCGAGCGCCTGCAGGAGATCTACGACCCGAGAAGCAAGAGCAGGCAACGCTTCCGCCGCGTGAACCGCAGCAAGGCGGCAACGGTAACGAGCACCACAGAGGAGGCCGCATGAGAGCACCCGTAATTGGGATAACCGTTCACGTCGCTGAGGTGGTGACCGAAGAAGGACACGGTGAGTGGCGCTTCCAGCTAGCGGCGCGCTACGCCAAGGCCGTCGCCGACGCTGGCGGCGTGCCCCTGCTCCTCCCGACGCACCCAGACTCGTCCGGCAGGCTAGAGGACGTGCTCGGCGCCATAGACGCCCTCCTACTAAGTGGCGGCGGCCGGCTGCCTGGCCAGTACTTCCACGACAACCCCGACCCGAGCCTGCGTGACACCAACCCGGTACGCTACGACCTGGAGGTCAGCCTCGTGCGCGCCGCGTGGGCTGCCGGGATGCCGCTGCTCGGCATCTGCCGCGGCCACCAGACCGTCGCAGAGGCTCTAGGGGGCACCATCGTGCGTAACCTCGGGGCAGTTCCAGGCGCGGCTAACCACTACCAGACCGAAGTAGCGACGGTCACGACGCACGCCGTGGAACTCACTCCTGGTAGCGCCCTCGCCGGCTGGGTGGGTGAAACGGTTCGGGTCAACAGCTTCCATCGCCAGGTCGTCGACAAGCCGCCGCCCCACTGGCGGGTAACGGCGCGCTCGACAGACGGGTGGGTCGAGGCGATCGAGGCCGACCGCGGCTTTGGCATCGGCACGCAGTTCCATCCAGAGTGGCTCACCCAGGAGCAACCGGCGTTCCGCAAGCTCTTCCTCGCTTTCGTCGAAGCTGCCGCGAACTATCGCGCAGCCCAACCAGCCTGAGCCCGGCCTCAATCCTTGTTGAAGTGCTGCCAGGCCTTCTCCGCCTGCGCCAGGCGCGCTGGCGCGTTGGGCAGCGCGGCCTCTGCGAGGGTGAGTAACGCGTGGCTGAGGCTGACGAGCGCCGTGTAGGAGTCCAGCACGCCGGTACTGCCAACGTGGGCGCGCAAAACGCTCGCGCCCTCCGGCCCATTGTTGCCTGGGCTGGCGTCCGTCAGGACCGCGACTGGCACGCCCGCGTCCGCCAAGTACCTGAGCGTGCGCTGCACCTCGGTCGAGTGCCGGCGCAGAGACACGACGAGCACGAAGTCCTCCGGACCCAAGTCGAAGAGCAAGTCAACCGACGTACCGCTTGGCGGCGGCGCGACCTCGACGCGGTCACGCATGGTCCGCAGCACCAACGCCAAGTGCAAGGCGATCGGGTGAGAGAAACGCCTGCCGAACAGGAGCACGCGCCTAGCCGAGGCTAAGCTCTTGGCCGTCGCCTCGAGCGCGGCGATGTCAAGGAGGTGATAGCTCCGTTGCAGGTTCTGCAGCTCGCGCTGGTAGACGGCCTGAACGGTGTAGCTCTCGGGGCCGCCCATGTCGCTCATGACGAGCTCGCGGGGCACGGAGAACGACTTGTGATACTCGGCCCTGGCGCTCTCCTGCAGCTCCGGGTAGCCCTTGAAGCCGATGTTCTGCGCGAAGCGCACGACGGTCGAACGGTGTACCCCGAGTTCGGCCGCCAGCTCCGTGCTTGAGAGGTAACCCCACCGCTCCAGCTGCTCGACCAAGTGCGCGGCAAGGCGCAGCTCCTGCGGGGTGAGCTGGTCGGCAGCCCGGTCAAGGCGCGCCTGCAGGTCTTCCGGCGACTGCTCCTCGCTGCTCATATCACCAAGACTACCTGGCGAAGCTCAGGCTACTGGCACCTCGACGTCGAGCAGCGGCGCGTACTGCTGTGCACCGAAGATGTCCGCGTCGCCAGCGCTGCCGCTCGGCCTGAGGCGCAAGATGGTGAACTTGATGGCGTAGGCGGGATCGTACTCGACGAAGTCCGTAATGCGGCTGGCGTCGATGTTGAATAGCGCCGCCACCGAAGCGCGGCTGAGCACGCCGCTGTTCTTGACGAGCTCGTAGTTACCGCGGTCGCGGAACAAGATGTCGAAGGTGATGCGGTCAACGCCCGCGTTCTTGCTCCGCACCGTCTTGGCGAGTTCTGAGAGCTTCTTGCTGCTCATCGCTCAGCACCGCCCGCCACAACGTCCGCCACGTCGGTAGTGTGAAGCTCGAAGAGTTCAAGGGGATCATCGACCGCAACGGTGTGGTTTAGGGTCCAACGGTAGGCAGGAGTAACGCGTGTCACCTCGTCGAGTGGGAACGCCACGCCGCCCGCCGTGCCCTTGACATCCGGGAGGCGTGCGTAGAACATCTGGCGCGTGCCGGTGAGGGTGACCTCCTCGGCCATTGCCGCGGTCGGCGCCACGCCGAAGACCATGATGCCGAGCTCATGCCCTGGCTGGTCGCGCAGCGGGTCCATCTCGCCCATGATGGCGTCCCGCCCGTACACCTGGTAGTGAAGCTCGTAGCCGCCGTCTTCTGGGTCGCCGAAGCGTTCACGCACCTGCTGCTGCGCCCAGCCGATGACCTCATCGATGCGCTCGATGGTGTACGGGTCGCGCACGCCAGCGAACCCCATATAGCGCTCGCCGACCTTGCCCGAACCCTCGAGCTTCACGCGCACCTTCTCCGCCTTCTCAAAGCGCGGGCCGGTGACGCGAGTCGTGCGCTCGTCGAACTGCTCGTAGTGGCAGTTCGTCATGTCGAGCATGCCTCCCGCCACGAACTCGAAGTAAGGGTTGGAGCGCTCGTACATGGCGTGCCCCGCCACGGACGCCACGGTGCAGCGCTGCCCAGGGTGCATGGCGGTGACTTTCACATCCTCGGCGCTGATCTCACCGATCACGCTCTCCTTGCCTGCGTACGGCTCTGCGTTGAAAGACGCGCACTCGAGCACCTTGCCGAGGTAGTAGGAGAGGTCCTCCGGGTAGCCGGCGCGGATGGCGGGCGCCGCGAAGATGACCGCGTCGGAGCTGCGTCCGCCGATGATCACCTCGGCGCCGCGGTTAAGCAGTTCGATGTACGGGTGCACGCCCGCAACGGCGACGATGCGGTCGGTGGCGTCCAACTCCTCTAGGGTGAGGTCGCCGCGGCCATCGAGGCCAGTCACGGCGTCGCCCGAGGTCATCTTGCGGCGCAGGTAAGACTTGGGCACTTCGGAGTAGAAGTACCCGAGTTTGAACGGTGCCAGTTGGTGATCTGCCGCGATCTCGCGGATCATCTGCACGTACATGTCGACGCGGCTGTTGGAGCCGGTATCGCCGGCAGAGCCGATGAGCATCGGCACGCCGAGTTCGCGAGCGGCAAGCAGCATGTGCTCGAGGTCGTGGCGCTGCCATTCTTTCGGGGCCGTCGAGGTGTCGCTTCCGAGGGGCCCCGGCCCGATGTCGTCAGAACCGGAGTCGGCCAGTATGAAATCGGGCCGCGTGGCGACGCCCAGCTCGAAGCTCGCGACCTTCAAGGGTGCGAAGCCGAGGTGTCCGTTCGGGCATAAGAACCTCAGGGTGGGTCCGGCGTTGTTGCTCATCGTGCGGTCCTCTCGCGAACGTGTCGAGGAGTTGGCTCTCTCACAGAGGGGTCCCCACCTCGAAGTGCTCTGTTGCAAGATTGTACATCTTACAGCAGTTGTTGCACGACGATAGCAGAGCCGCCCGCAACGGTCAACTTGCAGCAGTTCGGCAACCACCCTCAGCCGCAGCGCACCCCACTGCCACCGCCGCCAGTCATCCCCTCGAAACCCCTACGCATCTCCAGCTCGCGGTGCGCCTCGGCCAACAGTCCGTAAACCCGCAAGGGCGCCGTGCCGCTGCTGACCTGCTCCTCGAGCGAGCGGCACAGCTCCATCAGCGCGTCGAGGCACAGCAACGCTGGTTCGGCGGGGCCCATCACCCTCGTCTCCTCGTTCACCTGCCGCCAGCTCCCATGCCGCGCACCGTACATCCGAGCGACTTAACGCCGACTTAAGGCCAGCCCCCGCGCACCGCTTTAGCTCGCCGTATACTCGCGGCAACAGC
>ERZ778018.487-NODE-487-length-58626-cov-262.456164_pt1 | contig 58626 bp, 46 predicted proteins | sample MGYA00375748_ERZ778018 | MGnify/ENA primary metagenome ERZ778018 (study PRJEB29350, sample SAMN05509839) | bioreactor metagenome | biome: bioreactor; material: wastewater | place: South Africa: University of Cape Town | collected 2014-04-22 ... | reverse complement strand
CTAAGGCGAGGCCGACAGGCGTAGTCGATGGACAACGGGTTGATATTCCCGTACCCGCGAAAGAGCGCCCATGACGAGGCCGGTAATGCTAAGCGCCCGAGCCGGCGGACTCCTTCGGGAGACCAAAGGTAAGCGCGCGACCCGAGCCGGTAGTAGTCAAGCGATGGGGTGACACAGGAAGGTAGCTCCGCCAGTCAGTGGTAATACTGGTGTAAGGGTGTAGGTAGTTCCGGTAGGCAAATCCGCCGGGATGTTGATCTGAGACCTGACGCATAGCCGATTGAGGCGAAGTGAGTGATCCTATGCTGTCGAGAAAAGCCTCTAGCGAGCTCTGAGCGGCCCGTACCCCAAACCGACACAGGTGGTCAGGTAGAGAATACCAAGGTGATCGAGCGAACTATGGTTAAGGAACTCGGCAAATTGTCCCCGTAACTTCGGAAGAAGGGGAGCCGAGGTGCGTGAAGCCCCTTGCGGGTGGAGCGCGTTTCGGCCGCAGAGACTAGAGAGAAGCGACTGTTTACTAAAAACACAGGAGCATGCTAAGTCGCAAGACGACGTATATGCTCTGACGCCTGCCCGGTGCTGGAAGGTTAAGAGGACCGGTTAGCTCTTCGGAGCGAAGCTGAGAATTTAAGCCCCAGTAAACGGCGGTGGTAACTATAACCATCCTAAGGTAGCGAAATTCCTTGTCGGGTAAGTTCCGACCTGCACGAATGGCGTAACGACTTCTCTACTGTCTCAACCATAGGCTCGGCGAAATTGCACTACGAGTAAAGATGCTCGTTACGCGCGGCAGGACGGAAAGACCCCGGGACCTTTACTATAGCTTGGTATTGGTATTCGGTTCGACTTGTGTAGGATAGGTGGGAGACTTTGAAGCTGATACGCCAGTATCGGTGGAGTCAACGTTGAAATACCACTCTGGTCGTACTGGATATCTAACCTAGGTCCATGATCTGGATCAGGGACAGTGCCTGGTGGGTAGTTTAACTGGGGCGGTTGCCTCCCAAAGAGTAACGGAGGCGCCCAAAGGTTCCCTCAGCCTGGTTGGCAACCAGGTTTCGAGTGTAAGTGCACAAGGGAGCTTGACTGTGAGATCGACGGATCGAGCAGGGACGAAAGTCGGGACTAGTGATCCGGCACCACCTTGTGGAAGGGGTGTCGCTCAACGGATAAAAGGTACCCCGGGGATAACAGGCTGATCTTGCCCAAGAGTCCATATCGACGGCATGGTTTGGCACCTCGATGTCGGCTCGTCGCATCCTGGGGCTGGAGTAGGTCCCAAGGGTTGGGCTGTTCGCCCATTAAAGCGGCACGCGAGCTGGGTTTAGAACGTCGTGAGACAGTTCGGTCCCTATCCGCCGCGCGCGCAGGAGTCTTGAGGAAGGCTGTCCCTAGTACGAGAGGACCGGGACGGACGAACCTCTGGTGTGCCAGTTGTTCCACCAGGAGCACGGCTGGTTGGCTACGTTCGGAAGGGATAACCGCTGAAAGCATCTAAGCGGGAAGCTCGTTCCAAGATGAGGACTCCCACCCTTTGTGGGGTAAGGCCCCCGGCTAGACCACCGGGTTGATAGGTCGGAAGTGGAAGCACGGTAACGTGTGCAGCTGACCGATACTAATAGGCCGAGGACTTACCACAAAAATGCTACGCGTCCACTGTGCGGTTCTGGAGATACGGGCGAGCCGGCTCTCGAATCAGAGCCCGGCCCCATTAACTCCATAGAGTTTCGGCGGTCATAGCGAGGGGGAAACGCCCGGTCCCATCCCGAACCCGGAAGCTAAGCCCCTCTGCGCCGATGGTACTGCGTGGGCCACCACGTGGGAGAGTAGGTCGCCGCCGGACATTCATTCCGAAAGGGAGGTCGAACGTTTCTTTACGAAGCGTTCGGCCTCCCTTTCGGCATTTCTGCGTGATGCAGCATGGCAGCGGTAGGACGGGATCAAGGAGTGTCACATGGCCGACGATGAGCGTCGCGAACGCGAGAACCGGCAGCGGTCGCATCAGGGCGGTGGGTTCGGGAGCGACCGTTCGACCGAACGCGGCGAACGGGGCGGTTTTCATCGGGATCGTGCATCGGCGCCGCGTCGGAGCGACCAGCCCGGCGCATGGCACGAGCGTGGTTCACGCGGCGCGAATTCGAGCGGGGAGGATCGCGCGCGCCGACGCGACGGTGATGGTCAGAGCGGCAACCGGCCGCCATGGCAGGACCGCGGCGGCCGGCCGGCTGGCGCGGGCCGCGGCGCGGGCCCTGATCGCGAGGGCGGGAGCGGGTTCCGCGGCGGTGGTGGGAGCGACGGTCCGCGCCGGGACCGTGGAGGCTTCGGCCGTGATGGCCGATCCGGCGGCGGCCATGTCGGTGATCGTGGGGGACCGCGCGGCGGGGATCGTGGCTATCGTGGCGAGCGGTCGGCTGAGCGCGACGGGTCTTTTCGCGGGGCACCGTCCGGCGACGGCCGGCCGACTCAGCGACGACCGTGGCAGGACCGTGGCCGGGCGCCTTATGCGAACGAGGGCCGCGTCGACCAGGGACGACCGTGGCAGGACCGTGGCCGGGCGCCTTATGCGAACGAGGGTCGCGTCGACCAGGGCGGCCACCGAGGGCGTGATCAACGGGACCCCGGCTCCGCCGACCGTCAGCGCTGGCAGGATCGGGAACCTCGTGAGCCTCACGACGGTCGATGGCGCGATTCCAGCCGCGACGAGCGGCGCGGCGGCTTGGAACGCCCGCGGTACGGCGATGGCGGATACCGCCACGGTGACGAAAGGAATGACAGACGGGGACCTCGGGCGTCGCTCGGCGGTGGACGGGGCGACCCGCGGTCATGGCAGGACCGAGGCGCGCGTGGTGACCGGCCCACGGAGAGCCGGTACGGGAGCGACGCACGGTCCGGCGGAGCGCGCGCGCCCCGGCAGGATCGCGGGTCGCGCGACGGGGCCGGGCGCGGAGACCGTTCTCGCGGATTCCACCGGGACGATCGTTCCTCGACGGCTCGGGCCGAACGCACGCCATGGCAGGACCGACCCGGCCGGGATCGCGGCCCTCGCGACGCTTCGCAGACCCGGGACGAGCGGCCCCCGCGCCGGCGATGGGACACCGAGGGCGCCGATCGGCAGCTGTACGGGCGGGGGCCGCGCTCCGACCGCGATCGCTCGCAGGCCGCTCGCCCATGGCAGGACCGCGCGGACCGCGGCGGATACCGGCAGGACGATCAGCGGGGCCAGCGACCCCCTCGCTCTCAGGACAGTGCGGCCGACCGCCACGAGCATGGTCGTTCGGATCACCAGCGACACGACCGCGACCGCACCTTCGGTGGGGGGTTCGCCGACAGCCTCGGCCTCGGTACGCCGACCGCGTCGCGGGCGGACAGCCCTCATGCGGACAGCGCTGATGGACGCCGCGGGGGATTCGATCGGGGCACTGGGCGAGATCAGCGTCATGGCAGGCACTCCGGCAAGGGCGCCGGCGCGCGGCATGGCGGCGACCGCGAACAGTACCGCGACGAGGACCGCCCGGTGCGCGAGAAGCCGACCGGCTCCCGGGTCCGACCCGAAGACGTCGACCACACCTGGCCCGAGATCCCGGAGTGGGTGGACATCCGGGCGCTGGGCGGCGAGGTTCGTGCCGACCTGCGGGGTCTGAGCAAGCAGGGCGCGGAGTTCGTTGCGGGACACCTCGCGGCTGCCGGCGAGCTGGCCGAGACGGACCCCGAACAGGCCTGGGAGCATGCGCGGGCCGCGCGTTCCCAGGGCGGCCGTGTCGCCGTTGTCCGGGAGACCGTCGGCCTGGTCGCCTACCGGGCCGGCAAGTGGTCCGACGCGATCGCCGAACTGCGCGCCGCACGCCGCATGGCCGGCGGCCCCGGCCAGCTCGCCGTCATGGCCGACTCGGAGCGCGCGCTCGGCAGTCCGGAGCGCGCCATCGAATTGTCCAAGAGTCCGGAAGCGGCGCAACTCGATGACGAAGCTGCGGCCGAGCTCGCCATCGTGACCGCCGGCGCCCGGTCCGACCTCGGGCAGCACGAGGCGGCCCTCGCCGCGCTGCATGCCGCGGCCCGCGCCGTCGAGCCGGCGGCGGACTTCGCCTACCGCGTGTACTACGCCCTGGCGGCGAAGCTTCTGGAGGAGGGCCGAGCCGCCGAAGCGCTGACGTGGTTCGTGCGGGCCGCCGACGCGGATGCCGACGATGAGACGGATGCTGCCGAACGGGCCGAGTCGCTGGCGAATGGTGGCGACGGCTCACCGAGCGATGAGGCTGAAGAGGCCGAGGAAGTCGGCTGGCCTGATGAGGCCGAGGGAGTCGAGGAAGCCGCCAAGCCTGATGAGGCCAATGAGGCCGACGATGCTGACGGCGAGTCGGACGCCGATTCCGAAGCGCCGATCGACGACGAACAGCACGGATCCCCGTCATGAGCGATCCGTCCGCCTCGGATGCGGCGCCGCCGGCGCTGCTGGACGACTATGACGCGCTACTGCTGGATCTCGATGGCACGCTGCTTTTGGCCGGCGCCGTCATCGAGCACGCCCCACAGGCGCTCCGCCGCGCCCGGCAGCGCGGCAGACACATCCTGATCGTCACGAACAACGCCTCGCGCACCCCCGCTGAGGTGGCGAAACGGCTGTCCGAACGGTCGATGCGCATCGACGCCGAGGAAGTCGTCAATTCGCCACAGGCGGCCGCTGCGCTGCTGGCCGCCGCGCATCGCGAGGGCGACGCCGTTCTGGTGGTGGGCACCGACGCTCTGGACGAGGCCGTGGCCGCGGTCGGACTGCGCCCGGTGCGCTCCGCGGACGACCATCCGGTCGCTGTCGTGCAGGGCTACAGCCCGGACACCGGCTGGCGCGACCTCGCCGAGGCGTGCCTTGCGATCCGCGCCGGAGCGGACTGGGTGGCCACCAACGCTGATTCGACGCTGCCCACCGATCGCGGGATCCTGCCCGGCAACGGCGCGATGGTCGCCGCTCTCGTCGTGGCGACCGGCGCGCAGCCGCGGGTCGCCGGCAAGCCGGAACGCCCGCTACTGGACGCGGCTGTGGCGCGCGTCGGCGCCCGGCGGCCGCTGGTGGTCGGGGACCGGCTGAACACCGACATCGCCGCTGCCGCTCATGCCGGGCTGGACAGCCTGATGGTGCTCACGGGAGTGAGCACGGCTGCCGATCTGCTCGGCACCCAGCCGTCGCTGCGGCCGACCTACGTCTCGGCGGACCTGCGCGGGCTGACCGGCGAGGCACCTGTGGTGCGGCTCGCCGCCGCCGCGGATGACGACGCCCTGCGCTCCGCGCTCGACGCGCTGCGCGACAACTGAGCATCGCGCCACGCCACGGCGTTGGGCGTGCCACTGTCGGCTACCGTAGGACCATGACGCCGACCCCTGTGCCACCCGACCCGTTGACTGCGGTGGAGCGAGATCTGGCCACGCTGGACGCGGTGGCGCTCGACGAGCAGGCGGCCGTGTTCGAGGAGATGCACCGTGTCATCACCCAGGTTCTGGGCGGTACGGCGCCGCAGCCGGAACCGGGCCCCGACGACGGAGCTCGGTGACAGATGGGTGGTCAGCGGCTGGATACCGCGCTGGTGGCGCGCGGCCTCGCGCGGTCACGCACGCACGCTGTGCGGCTCATCGCCGACCAGCGAGTCCGCGTCGCCGGTGCTACCGCGCGCAAACCCGCGACTCCCGTCGATGACGCCACAGACCTGACAGTCGACCCGGGCGACGACTGGGCGTCTCGCGGCGCGCACAAGCTGATCGGCGCCTTGGACGCATTCGGCGTACACGTCACCGGGCGGAGGGCACTGGATGCCGGCGCCTCCCACGGTGGCTTCACCGACGTGCTGCTGCAGCGCGGCGCGAGCGCGGTGGCCGCCGTCGATGTCGGCACCGGCCAGCTGGTGCCGCGCCTGGGCGCGGATGAGCGGGTGCACGTCTACGACCACACCAACATCCGCGACCTCGACCCCGCATCGGCGCAGCGGATCGCTGCCGACCTGGGCGGCGCGGCCGATGTGGTCGTCGCCGATCTGTCCTTCATCTCGCTCACGCTGGTACTCCCGAATCTTCTCGCCCTGGCCGTGCAGGATCCGGGTCCGGCCGGGGCCGACGTGCTGCCGATGGTCAAGCCGCAGTTCGAGGTGGGCAAGGGCAGGCTGGGCGCGCACGGTGTGGTGCACGACCCGGCCCTGCGGCAACAGACGGTGACGGCAGTCGCCAGTGTGGCGGCGAGCGCCGGCTGGGGCGTGGTGGCCGTCGCGCCGTCCCCCCTTCCAGGACCGAGCGGAAACGTCGAGTACTTCCTGCACCTGCGCAAAGACGCGCCGATCGACGACGACCGCACCCGCCGGCTGGTGCGTCGCGCGGTGGAAGGAGGCCCGCGATGAGCGTCCCGACGGCGCCCGGCACCGGAAACACCCGGGCGGTGCTCGTGGTCGCCCACACCGGCCGGCCGGATGTCGCCGAGATCGCCGACCACGTCTGCGCCAGACTGGCCGCCGCCGGCATCGAGCTGGTGGCGTCCGAACCGGAAGCAGCCGAACTGGGACTTCCACCGACCACGACCGTCGACGGCCGGCCGGAGCCCGAACTCGTGCTGACCTTGGGCGGTGACGGGACCCTGCTGCGCGGAGCGGAGCGGGCACGCGAGGCCGGCATCCCGGTTCTCGGTATCAACCTGGGCCGGGTCGGTTTCCTCACCGGAACGGACGCGGAACATCTGGACGTCGCCCTGGACGCGGTGATCGCCGGCAACTACGACGTGAGCGAACGCATGACGGTCGATGTCCGGGTGGAGACCGACGGCATCGTCACCGCCGCCGGCTGGGCGCTCAACGAGGTCAGCGTCGAGAAGTCGACCCGCGAACGCATCCTGGACGTCGTCGTGGAGGTCGACGGCCGCGGTATCTCTGCCTACGGTTGCGACGGAGTGCTGTGCGCCACCCCCACCGGATCGACCGCCTATGCGTTCTCGGCGGGCGGTCCGATCGTGTGGCCGGACGTGCCCGCGCTGCTGGTGGTGCCCTCCAACGCGCACGCGCTGTTCGCCCGGCCGCTGGTGGTCAGCTCCGCCTCGACGGTGACCGTGCACATCGACCCCGACGGGCACCAGGCGATCCTCGCCTGCGACGGCCGGCGCATCGTGCCGATCCCGCCCGGCTCTCGCGTGCACATGCGCGGCGGCACCCAGCCGGTGCGGTTGGCCCGGCTGGGCGGCGAGCCCTTCACCGACCGCATCGTTCGGAAGTTCTCCCTGCCGGTGCACGGCTGGCGCGACCGGCGACACTGACCTGCGTGGCCGTTCGACACGCCCGTGACGTCGCGATTGTGGACAATCGGCCCACGCGTGACGCGCCGTGGGGGCGGTGCGATAGCGTGGCGCCATGCTGGCCGAGTTGCACATCTCCGGCCTCGGCGTGATCGAGGATGCCGTCATCGAACCTGCGCCGGGGCTCACCGTGGTGACCGGTGAGACCGGCGCAGGCAAGACCATGATCGTGACGGCGTTGGGTCTGATCTGCGGCGGCCGCGCCGACTCCGGCCGGGTGCGGCAGGGCGCCGCGCGCGCGGTCGTCGAGGCACGGTTCGTCGCAGAGGCCGCGGGTAGTAACGACGAACAGGACGCCGCCCGCGGCCGGCACCTGCTGGATGCCGCGGAAGCAGTGGGCGGCGACGTGGACGACGACGGGTCGCTGCTGGCCGTGCGATCCGTGTCGGGCGACGGCCGGTCCCGGGCGCACGTCGGTGGCCGGTCGGCGCCGGTGGCCGCCCTCGCGGAACTGACCGAGCCGCTGGTGGCGGTGCATGGCCAGGCCGAGGCGATGACGCTGCTGCGGCCGGCGAATCAGCGAGCGGTGTTGGACTCCTATGCCGGGCTGGGCGACGACCTTGCCGCCTACCGGGCGATGCGCGCCGAATGGCTCGACATCGTCGCACGGATCGACGAGAAGGCCTCGCACGCACGAGATCTCGCCCAGCGCGAGGCGCTGCTCCGGCTCGGTACCGAGGAGATCGCCCGCGCGGAACCGCGGGCCGGGGAGGACCACGAGATCGCCGCTGACGTGCGCCGACTCAGTGACGCCGACGCGCTGCGTGCGACCGCCACCGGGGCGCTCACCGCGCTCGTGGGGTCGCTGGATGTCGGGTCGTCGGGCGACGAGCCGTCGGCGGCCGGATTGGTGCAGCATGCGATACGCCTGTTGGAGGCGGCGTCCGATCCGGAGCTGTCCGCCCGCATCGACGATCTTCGCGGCGCGCTCGCCGTGCTGGGCGATGTGGGTAGCGATCTCGCCGTCTACCTGGACGATCTGGACGCCGACCCGGAGCGGCTGCAGGCGCTGCTGGAACGGCAGGCAGTGTTGCGCGCCCTGGTCCGCAAGTACGGGGCGGACGTCGATGCGGTCCTCGCCTGGGCGCGCGATGCGGCGGCGGAGCTGGCCGGGCTGGACGGCTCGGACGAGGCGATCGCCGCGCTGCGGGCCCGCGCCGAGAAGCTGGGCGTCGCGGTGACGGCCGCGGCCAGGGCGATCACGCGGCGCCGGACGAAGGCCGCCGCGGCGCTGGCAGAGGCCGCCACCGCCGAACTCGCACACCTGGCCATGGGCAAGGCGCGGCTGATGGTGGCCGTCACGCCGCTGCCGGAGCTGGGCGCGGACGGTGGCGATCATGTCGAGCTGCTGCTGGCGGCGCACGCCGGGGCGCCGGAGATCCCGGTGGCGCGGGGCGCGTCCGGAGGTGAGCTGTCGCGGATCATGCTGGCCCTGGAAGTCGTGCTGGCGGGGGCCGACCCGGTCTCGACCCTCGTCTTCGACGAGGTGGATGCCGGCGTCGGCGGGCGAGCAGCCACCGAGATCGGCAGCAGACTGGCCGCACTGGCCGTCCGGCACCAGGTGATCGTGGTGACCCACCTGGCTCAGGTCGCCGCGTTCGCGGACAAGCATTATGTGGTCGATGCCGATGCCGACGGCAGTGTCGGCGCCTCCTCGGTGCGCGCCGTCGACGGGGACGAGCGCCTGGCAGAACTGGCCAGGATGCTCGGCGGCACCGACGGTGCCACGGCGCGGGCGCATGCGCAAGATCTGCGCGTGGCCGCGACGTCCCCCTGAGGAGCCGGCCGCAGCTGCCACACGAACACGGTCAAACGCCTGTGAATCTGCACGAATCGTCCCCACTACCACGGTGAACACGGCCACACGTCGTGACGCGCCGCATTCACGTCCACACGATCCGTGCCGTGGGCTGGGACGATGGGCGCATGAAACTCATGTCCCGCACCCCGCAGCATGTCGACGGGTCGATCGGCGTCGCGCGCATCTCCCGGAATACGGGGGCCCTGCTGGAGCGGGTCGGACACGGGGATGTCGTCATACTCGATCAGGTCGATCTGGACCGGTCCACGGCCAACGCGCTCGTCACCGCCGGTGTGCAGGCGGTGGTCAACGCGGCGCCGTCGGTGTCGGGGCGCTACCCGAATCTCGGTCCGGAGATCCTGCTCGCCGAGGGCATCACGCTGATCGACGAGGTCGGCGAGGACATCTTCGGCCGGATCAAGGACGGCTCCAAGATCCGGCTGAACGACGGCGGCGTCTATGCAGGCGACACGCTGATCGCGCAGGGCACCGAACAGACGCCCGAGTCGATTGCCGACCTGCTCATCGAGGCCAAGGCCGGCATGGCGGCGCAACTGGAAGCATTCGCCGCCAACGCCATCGAATACATGAAGCGGGAACGCACCCTGCTCCTGGACGGCGTGGGAATCCCGGCAATCGCCACGCCGATCGCCGGCAAACATGTGCTGGTGGTCACCGCGTCGCCGGACACCGCAGCCGAACTGAAGAAGCTTCGGAAATACATCTCCGATTTCCACCCGGTGCTGATCGGAGTGGACAGCGGTGCAGACGCTCTCCTCGCCGCGGGCTACAAGCCGAAGCTCATCGTCGGCGACCCGGAGAAGATGGCCGCCAAGACGCTGCAGTGCGGCGCGGAGGTGGTGATCCCGGCCGATGTCGACGGCCACGCGGCGGGACTGGAGCGGCTGCAGGATCTGGCGCTGGGCGCGGTGACGTTCGCCGCCGCCGGCACCAACGAGGACCTGGCGCTGCTGCTGGCGCACGACAAGGACGCGGCGCTCATCGTCACCGTCGGTATGCACGCGGCGCTTACCGAGCTGCTGGACCGCGGACGGGGCTCCGCAGCCTCCACGTTCCTGATCCGCATGCGCGTGTCCAACAGGCTCGTCGAGGCCTCGGCGGTGCTGCGCCTGTACAAGGCCCGCATCTCCTGGTGGGTCGTGCTGCTACTGGTGATCGCGGCAGCGGCCGCGATCCTGGCCGCGTTGCTGGTGTCCGACGTCTCGGGGGCGTACGCGAATCTGATAGCGGGCTGGTGGAACGACGCCGTGGCCTGGGTGAAGGGGCTGTTCTAGATGATCTCCATGCGGTACCACATCGTGTCGCTGGCTGCGATCTTCCTGGCGCTGGCGCTGGGCATCGTGCTGGGCGCGACCAAGATCAACTCGCCGCTGCTGGCCGGACTGCAGGGCGACAACACCCAGCTCTCCACCCAGCGCGACGAATTGGCGGCCCACCAGACCAAGCTGGAGGACCGCGTCGCCTCCGATGCGAAGTTCGCGTCATCGATCGGCCCGCTCGCGGTGCGCGGCACGCTGCCGAACGCGCAGGTCGTGGTCATCACCACGGACACCGCCGACCCGGCCGACCGTGATGCCGTGCTGTCGCTGCTGTCCCACGCCGGCGCGGTGGTGACGGCGCAGGTGCAGATCACGGCGGACTTCACCGACCCGGCGCGCGCCGGGCAGCTCCGCGACCTGGCGATCGCCAACCAGCCGGTCGGCTCCCAGCTCCCGGAATCCTCCCAGGCCGGAACGCTGGCCGGTGGATTCCTCGGCACGCTGCTGCTGACCGGAGCCGACGGCAAGACGTTCGCCACCCCGGAGGAGGCCACTGCGGCGCTGTCGGCGCTGTCGGCCGCCGGCTTCATCTCCGCGTCCGGCCCCGTGGCCCCCGGTCGGTCCGTGGTGATCGTGGACGGGCCCGCCCGCACCAGCGACTCGGCCGTCGACCGGGCCCAGGCCGTGGTCGACATGGCTGCCGCGCTCAAGCAGACCGCGGCGGGCGTCGTGCTGGCCGGCCGCACCGGCTCGGAGGGCACCACCGGCTCGGTGGGTCTCACCCGCGCCGACACGGCCGCCAGCGCGCTGGTCTCCACCGTCGATGACGTCGATATCGATGCAGGCCGCATCGCCGCGGTGCTCGCCCTGGTGGAGCAGAACGGCGGTGGTGTCGGCCGGTACGGGCTCGGCGCGAACGCCACGGCGCCCGCGCCCACCCTCGCGGTGGGGTAGCAGCCGGGGGCTGCGTCATACCCGGATCCCGGGCGGCCGTCGGGGTGAGTCGGCGCGCGCCGGTGACCGGTCCGGGGTGCGGCGGACCGCAGCGCCCCGCCGTGTCCCGGTGGCGAGCGGCCCGAAGATGTTAGAGTGAAATCCCGTGGAGCGGTGGCCAGTCGGCGGCCGCGAGAGCCGCGGGAGACGCCTTGGCCGGATCGGTAACCGAGAGCCAGCACACCAAACACATCTTCGTGACCGGCGGCGTGGCATCGTCGCTCGGAAAGGGCCTGACGGCGTCCTCGCTGGGGCGCCTGCTCACCTCTCGGGGCCTGAAGGTCACCATGCAGAAGCTGGATCCGTACCTGAACGTCGATCCCGGCACCATGAACCCCTTCGAGCACGGCGAAGTCTTCGTCACCGAGGACGGCGCCGAGACCGATCTCGACATCGGCCACTACGAACGGTTTCTCGACCGGAACCTGACCCGCGACGCGAACGTGACCACCGGGCAGGTGTACTCGGCGGTGATCGCGCGGGAGCGGCGCGGCGAGTACCTGGGCCACACCGTGCAGGTGATCCCGCACATCACCAACGAGATCAAAGACCGGATCTACGCCATGGAGCAGGCCGATGAGCGGGGAGCGCGGCCGGACGTCGTCATCACCGAGATCGGCGGCACCGTCGGCGATATCGAGTCCCTGCCGTTCCTGGAGGCCGCCCGGCAGGTGCGCCACGACCTGGGCCGGGACCACGTGTTCTTCCTGCACGTGTCGCTGATCCCGTACCTGGCGCCGTCCGGCGAACTGAAGACCAAGCCGACCCAGCACTCGGTGGCGGCGCTGCGCAACATCGGTATCCAGCCGGATGCGCTGGTGTGCCGTTCCGACCGGGAGATACCGCAGGGACTGAAGAACAAGATTTCGTTGATGTGCGACGTGGACGCCGAGGCCGTGGTCGCCTGCCCGGATGCGCGCTCGATCTACGACATCCCCAAAGTGCTGCACGCCGAGGGCCTGGACGCCTACGTGGTGCGGCGGCTCGGGGTGCGGTTCCACGATGTCGACTGGACGCAGTGGGACGAGCTGCTCGACCGGGTGCATCACCCCGACGAGACGGTGCGCATCGCGCTGGTCGGCAAGTATGTCGATCTGCCGGACGCGTACCTGTCGGTGAGCGAGGCGCTGCGCGCCGGCGGATTCGCCAACCACGCCAAGATCGAGATCAAGTGGGTCGCTTCCGACACCTGCGCCGACCCCGCCGGCGCGGCGGTCGCCCTGGGTGACGTGCACGGCGTGCTGGTGCCCGGCGGGTTCGGCATCCGCGGCATCGAGGGCAAGATCGGCGCGGTCACCTACGCGCGGACGCACGGCGTGCCGCTGCTCGGGCTCTGCTTGGGGTTGCAGTGCATGGTGATCGAGGCGGCCAGGTCGCTGGCGGGGCTGGAGGGCGCCAACTCCACCGAGTTCGAGCCGGACTGCGTGCATCCGGTGGTCGCGACGATGGCCGAGCAGCTCGACGTGGTCGCCGGCGAGCGGGATATGGGCGGCACGATGCGGCTCGGCGCCTACAAGGCCGCGCTGGCCCCGGGCTCGCTGGTCGCCGAGATCTACGGCGCCACCACCGTCTCCGAGCGGCACCGGCACCGCTACGAGGTCGCCAACGCCTACCGGGATCGGCTGGAGGCAGCCGGACTGCACGTCTCCGGCACCTCACCGGACGGGTCGCTGGTGGAGTTCGTCGAGCTGGACCGGTCGCTGCACCCGTTCGCGGTCGCCACCCAGGCGCATCCGGAGCTCAAGTCGCGTCCCACTCGGCCGCATCCGCTGTTCGCCTCGTTCATCGGTGCCGCCGTCGACTACCTGCGCGGCGAACGGCTGCCGATCGGCGCCGTGCCCAGTGTGGCCACCGATGACGACGTCGCGGGCGGCGCCGAGCAGGTATGACGACATTCGCTGCCGGGCCGCACCGGGACGCAGACGGCCGGTTCGCCGTGCTCGGCAGCGTGCGGCACTTCGACGGCGCCATCGTCTCGGTGCGCGTGGACACCGTCGCCATGCCCGGCGGCGGGACGGCGCAGCGCGAGGTCGTGGAGCACATGCGGGCCGTCGCGGTCGTTGCGCTGGACGCCGATGGCCGGGTGGTGCTGATCGAGCAGTACCGGCATCCGCTGCGGCGCAGGCTCTGGGAAATCCCGGCCGGCCTGATGGACATCGGCGAGGAGGCACCACTGGCCGCTGCGCGGCGCGAACTGGTGGAGGAAGTGGGCCTGACCGCCGAGAACTGGTCCGTGCTCATCGATGTCGCCTCGTCGCCAGGATTCTGCACCGAGGCCGTGCGGGTGTTCCTGGCCACCGGCCTCACCGACGCACCGGCGCCGGACGCCGTCGACGAGGAAGCCGATCTGCGGCAGATCCGGCTTCCCCTCACCGACGCCGTCGCCGCCGTGATGCGCGGGGACATCGTGAACGGCACCGCCGTGGCCGGGCTGCTGGCCGCCTCGCGGGTGCTGGGGGGCGGGCGTGACGTCGCGGCCGTGCTGCGCCCCGGCGACGATCCGTGGACGGACTCACCGGCGCTGGTGGCCGGCCCCGGCCCGGTCGGCGGCGCTCCGGCGCTGACAGACAGCGGGCAAGGGCGCTGAGTCGTGGCGGGCGACGGGGATCGGGCCACGCCGGCCGGCGACGCGAACCCGGTGGCGACCGCCGACGTGCCCGCCGCGCTCACCGCCGCGCTCACCGGCTACCTCGACCACCTGATGATCGAGCGGGGCCTGGCGCGCAACACGTTGCTGTCCTACCGGCGGGACCTGGACGCCTATCTGCGCTACCTCGCCGGTATCGGCGTGGCGGACCCCGGCGACGTGACCGAGGCCATGGTCACCGGCTACGTGGCGTCGCTGCGGTCGGCGGCCGACGGATCGCCGCCGCTCGCGGTCGCCTCGGTGGCGCGGGCGCTGGCGGCGGTGCGCGGCTGGCACAAGCATCTCGTGGTCGAGGGCGTCGTGGCCGCCGACCCGGCGCGGGAGGTGCGCCCGCCCAAGAAACCGCAACGGTTGCCGAAAGCGCTGACAGTGCAGCAGGTATCCGCATTGCTGGAGGCGGCAGGCGGCACCGAGGGCGCCGGCGCCGGCCCCCGCGCGCTGCGCGACCGCGCCCTGCTGGAGTTCCTCTACGCCACGGGCGCGCGGATCTCCGAGGCGGTGGGGCTGGACGTCGATGACATCGATACCTCCGCCGGATCGGTGCGACTGTTCGGGAAGGGTTCCAAGGAGCGGGTGGTGCCCGTGGGCTCGTTCGCCCTGGCCGCCGTGGATGCCTATCTGGTGCGCGGCCGTCCGGCGCTGGCGCAGGCGAGGGCGGCGTCATCCACGCCACACGCGCGGCGGGACGGCGCGGCGCTGTTCCTCAACGCGCGTGGCGGGCGGCTGTCCCGGCAGAGCGCCTGGCAGGTGCTGCGCGACGCCGCGGAGCGCGCCCAGCTCACCGAGCACGTCTCGCCGCACACCCTGCGACACTCGTTCGCCACCCACCTGCTGGCCGGCGGTGCGGACGTGCGCGTGGTGCAGGAGCTGCTGGGGCACGCCTCGGTCACCACCACGCAGATCTACACGCTCGTCACGGTGGACTCCCTGCGCGAGGTGTACGCGCTGGCACACCCCCGCGCCCGGTGAACCTGCCCCGTACGACCCCGAGCACGCCTTCGCACCCCGCGCACGCCTTCGCACCCGCCGCAGCAGGTGCGAACAGCTCAAGCAGGTGCGAAGCGCTCGAGGACAGATGAGAAGCCGCGCCGGTCGCGTCGTGTTGGTCGGATGGCCCTGCGCCCCTTAGGCTGGGAGGAAGCGTCGTCGCGAGGATGACGCCCGCGTGAGCAGGGGAGCAGCGGGGCATGACCCAACCGGATGACGCAGCGTGGATCGCCGCGGCCGGTGCACCCCGCGCGGAGCGGACGGGTATGACGCCACCCGCGGCCGAGCCGGTCGTCGCGCCGCGGCAGCCGGAACCCGCGGGCGAGACGCAGGAGCTCGGCCCCACCGGCCGCCCGCTGCGCGACGTCCCCGAGCCCGGCACACTGACCACCCACGGCCCGGCCAAGGTCATCGCCATGTGCAACCAGAAGGGCGGCGTCGGCAAGACCACCTCGACGATCAACCTGGGTGCGGCCCTGGCCGAATACGGCCGACGGGTGCTGTTGGTCGATCTCGACCCGCAGGGCGCCCTATCGGCGGGGCTGGGCGTCGCCTCGCACGAGCTCGACCACACCGTCTACAACTTGATGTTGGAACCGAAGACCCAGGTGACCGACGTCCTGGTGCCCACCAAGCTGCCCGGCGTCGACCTGCTTCCCGCGAACATCGACCTGTCCGCCGCCGAGGTCCAGCTCATCAACGAGGTGGGCCGTGAGCAGACGCTGGCCCGGGTGCTGCGCCCGCTCACGCCGATGTACGACTACGTGCTCATCGACTGCCAGCCGTCGCTGGGACTGCTCACCGTCAATGCGCTGGCCTGCTCGCACGAGGTGCTGATGCCGCTGGCCGCCGAGTTCTTCTCGCTGCGCGGCGTGGCGCTGCTGGTGGACACCGTGGACAAGATCCAGTCCCGCATCAACCCCGACCTCACGATCGGCGGGGTGCTGGTCACCATGTTCGACGGTCGCACGGTGCATGCCCGCGACGTCGTCGCCATGCTGGTGGAGCGGTTCGGCGATCTGGTGTTCGACACCGTGATCTCGCGCACCGTCAAGTTCCCGGAGACGACGGTCGCCGGCGAGCCCATCACCTCCTACGCGCCGACATCGTCGGGAGCGGAGGCCTACCGGGCGCTGGCCCGCGAGGTGATAGCGCGGTGATCGCGGCGCCACCGGCCGACGAGATCGGCGTGGTGCCACCCGCTTCCGGTTCGTTCCATGTGCGGCTGGACAACTTCGACGGCCCCTTCGATCTCCTGCTGCAGCTGATCTCGGCGCAGCGGCTGGACATCACCGAGGTCGCGCTGCATCGGGTCACCGACGACTTCATCGCGCATATCCGTGCGGCGGGACCGGACTGGGACCTGGGCCAGGCCACCGAGTTCCTGGTCGTCGCCGCCACCCTGCTGGATCTCAAGGCGGCGCGGCTGCTGCCCGGCTCCGACACCGAGGACGCGGCCGATCTGGCCCTGCTGGAGTCGCGCGACCTGCTGTTCGCGCGGCTGCTGGCCTACCGCGCCTATCAGCAGGTGGCGTCGCTGTTCGTGGAACTGCAGGCGGCCGCGCTGCGCCGCTACCCGCGGGCCGTGACCCTGGAGGATCGCTTCCTGAATCTATTGCCCGAGGTGCATCTCGGCATGGATGCGGCCACGTTCGCCGCGATGGCCCGGGACGTGTTCGCGCCGAAGCCGCCCCCGCCGGAGGTGTCGGTGGCGCACGTGCACTCGTCGCCGGAGTCGGTGGCCGAGCACACTCGGGCGGTCGTCGTGTTGCTCAAAGTCGCCGGGACAGCGTCATTCTCGGAGCTGGTCGCCGGGTGTACCTCCACGATGCAGGTGATCGCCCGATTCCTCGGGCTGCTCAACCTGTATCGCAACAAGGCGGTGGCGTTCGATCAGGAGGAGCCGATGGGCCCCCTCACGGTTCGCTGGACGGGGGAGGCCGACGGTGACGGCGGAGCGTGGCGGGCGGCGGGCGGCGGGGCGGGATCGGCCGAGGCGGACGACGAGTATGACGCCGCTCGCGCCGCCGAAGCCGGCGAGGAGGAGAACCCGTGACGGAACCGGACGAGTCCGTCCCCGATCCGGACGGCGTCGATGACGGCGAGACCGAGGCGACCATCGACCTGGCCGACGCCGACGTCGCCGCAGCCTTGGAGGCCATCCTGCTCGTCGTGGACGCCCCCGCCACCGAGGAGGCCCTTGCGGCCGCCGTCGGCCGCGGCGTCGCGGACGTCCACGCGCACCTCACGGCCGTCTCCGAGCGACTGACCAGCGCGCGCTCCGGCATCGACCTGCGCGAGTACAGCGGCGGATGGCGCTTCTACACCCGGGACGTCTACGCGCCGATCGTGGAGCGGTTCGTCATGGACGGCACCCAGACCCGGCTGTCCAAGGCCGCCCTGGAGACGCTGGCCGTGGTGGCCTACCGGCAGCCCGTCACGCGGGCGCGGATCTCCGCGGTACGCGGGGTCAACGTGGACGGTGTCGTCCGGACGCTGCTGGCTCGCGGCATGATCGAGGAAGAAGGCGCCGACGCCGACACCGGCGGCACGCTCTACCGCACCACTGAGATGTTCTTGGAACGCATGGGCCTGGCGTCGCTGGAAGACCTGCCGTCGCTCGGCCCCTTACTGCCGGATGTGGATCAAATCGATGACGAATGACAATGACGAGGGCGGCGTCATGCCCGCTCATGAGCACGACGGCGCCGAGAAGCGCGCTGCCACATCGGAACTCGTGCGGCTGCAGAAGGTGCTCTCCGGCGCCGGCGTGGCCTCGCGGCGCAAGGCGGAGGAGCTGATCCGGCAGGGCCGGGTGCGCGTGGACGGCGTCGTGGTGCGCGACATGGGCGTGAAGATCGACCCGGATGCGGCCATCGTGCACGTCGACGGCAACCGGGTGCAGCTGCGCGCCGATTTGGAGTACCTGGCCCTGAACAAGATGCCCGGCGTGCTGTCCACCATGTCCGACGACGAAGGCCGCGCCACCATCGGCGACCTGCTCGACGACTGGGGCATCACCACCCGCCTCTATCACGTGGGCCGGCTGGACATCGACTCCGAGGGGCTGCTCCTGCTGACCAACGACGGCGAACTCGCGCACCGGCTCACCCACCCGTCGTTCGGCGTGCCGAAGACCTACATGGCCGAGATCCCCGGCCCGGTGCCGCGCGATCTGGGCCGCACGCTGCTGCGGGGCATCGACCTGGAGGACGGCCCTGTGAAGCTCGACGCCTTCGACGTGGTCGATGTGCTGGGCGGTCGCGCCGTCGTCAAGGTGGTGCTGCACGAGGGCCGCAAACGCCTGGTGCGGCGCATGCTGGAGGCCACGGGGCATCCCGTGTCGCGACTGGTGCGCACCCAGATCGGCGATTTGCAGCTCGGCCACCAGCGGCCCGGCACGGTGCGGCGGCTGAACCCGGTCGAGGTGTCCAAGCTCTACCGGGCGGTCGGGCTGTGACATCGAACGGCGTGACATCGGACGGCGTGTCGGCAACCGGGTATGACGCGGCCCCCGGGTCGCGCCTGATTGCCATCGACGGCCCCTCCGGCACCGGCAAATCCACTGCAGCGCGCGCCGTCGCTCGGGCTCTCGGCTACGGCTACCTGGACACCGGCGCGCTGTACCGCATCGTGACGCTGCACATCCTCGATGCGGGCATCGACCCGGCCGACGATGCCGCGGTCGCCGCCGCGCTGCCCGGCCTGGCCTTCGCACCGCCGACGGACCCGGACCGGCAGCAGCACCTGCTCGCGGGCACCGACGTGACGGCGCGCATCCGCCAGGACGACGTCACGGCGGCGGTGTCCGCGGTGGCGGCCAACCCCGCCGTGCGCGCCTTCCTCCTCGGGCTGCAGCGCGAGATCGCCTACGGCGCACCGATGGTCGTGGAGGGACGCGACATCGGCACCGTGATCGCGCCGGATGCCGCGGTGAAGATCTACCTCACCGCGGACGCGGTTGTCCGTGCGTCCCGGCGCGCGAAGCAGAACGGTGCGGGCAGTGGCGCGGGCACCGACGCGGCCTCCGTCGAGGCCGTGCAGCGGGATCTCGACCGCCGGGACACAGCCGACTCGACCCGCGCCGCCGCGCCGCTGGAGGCGGCCGCCGATGCCGTGCTGGTCGACTCCACCCACCACAGCATCGACGACACGACGAACGCCGTGCTCGCCGTCGCCGCCGAGCGGGGCCTGTTGCCCGGCGCTGCCGGGCAGGGGGTGCCGGCCGGGTCGGAGCCGGTCACCTGGTTCCACCTGCACGGCGACGACGACCCGGTGCCGACGGGCCGGCGCCCCCGCAACGTGGACCGCGGCCGGCGCATCGGCATCGCCCTGTCGCACCTGATGTACCGCATGACGGTGCGTGGCGAGCAGCACATGCCGGCGTCGGGGCCGCTGGTGGTCGTGTCCAACCACACCACGTTCGCGGACGGGCCGATGCTCTTCGGCAGGCTGCCGCGCCGCATCTCGTTCCTGGTGAAGGCCGAGGTGCTGGTCGGGCCGCTGGGCTGGCTGCTGCGTACCGTGGGCCAGTACGCCATCGACCGCGCCGCCCCGCAGCGGGAGGTGTTGCTCGCCGCGCTCGCCCAGCTCAAGGAGGGCGGCGTGATCGGTATCTTCCCGGAAGGGCAGCGCACCGACGGCTCGGTGAGCGAAGTGTTCCGGGGCGCCGGCTGGCTGGCCGCCCGCGCCGGAGCCACCGTGGTGCCGGTGGCCCTACGCGGCACCGCACGGCCGGCCGGGCGGAGAATGAAGAGGTTCCGGCCGCGGGTGCACGTGCTGGTCGGCAGGGCGTTCACGGTGCCTCGCGGTGCAGGCCGGACGGCCATCGACGCGGCCACCGCGGACATCCAGAAGCATCTGGCGAGGCTGGTGGCTGACCTGGACCGCGGGCTCGCGGCACGAGACGACTATCGCCGGCGGTACGGGCGGGGCTGGAGACGGGCATGAGTGGCGAATACGGCAGCGGCGCTCCGGGCGACGACGAGACCGGCGCCGCGGGCGGCTGGGAGGCCGACGGCACCTGGTCGGACGAGGACGAGTTCACCGGCTGGGAGGATTCCGGCGACGGCGCCGAATTCGGCGATGAGGAAGGCCCCGCAGCATCGTCATACACGGTGGCGGTGGTCGGGCGACCGAACGTCGGCAAGTCCACCCTGGTCAACCGGATCATCGGTCGGCGCGAAGCCGTGGTGCAGGACATTCCCGGGGTCACCCGCGACCGGGTGACCTACGACGGGCTGTGGAACGGGCGCACCTTCCACGTCGTGGACACCGGCGGCTGGGAGCCGGATGCCAAGGGAATGGCGGCATCCGTTGCGGCGCAGGCCGAGCGGGCCATGGCGACCGCCGACGTGGTGGTCATGGTCGTGGACGCGTCCGTCGGCGCCACCCAGACCGATGAGACGATGGCCGGCGTGCTGAGGCGCTCGCCGGTGCCCGTGGTGCTGGTGGCGAACAAGGTCGATGACGACCGCGGCGAGGCCGATGCGGCGGCGCTGTGGTCGCTGGGGCTCGGCGAGCCGTACCCGGTCTCGGCGCTGCACGGCCGCGGATCGGGCGATCTGCTCGACGTGATCATGCGCGCCATACCGGACGCGCCGCGCGAACGGATCGGTGCGGTGCGCGGTCCCCGGCGGGTGGCGCTGGTCGGCAAGCCGAACGTCGGCAAGTCGTCGCTGCTCAACAAACTCACCGGCGAGAATCGTTCCGTGGTGCACGATGTCGCCGGCACCACCGTCGATCCGGTGGACTCCTTGGTGGAGCTGGACGGAGAGACCTGGCGGTTCGTGGACACCGCCGGACTGCGCCGCAAGGTGTTCGCCGCATCCGGCACCGAGTACTACGCCTCGCTGCGCACCCATAACGCTTTGGAGGCTGCGGAGGTCGCGGTGGTGCTGGTGGACACTGCCCAACCCATGACCGAGCAGGATCAGCGTGTCGTCACCATGGTGATCGAGTCGGGCCGGGCGCTGGTGATCGCCATGAACAAGGCCGATCTGGTCGACGCGGACCGCCGGTTCGAGTCCGACCGCGAACTGGAGCGGGACCTGGCCCGGGTGCCCTGGGCGCAGCGCATCAACATCTCGGCGACGACCGGCCGGGGAGTGCACCGGCTCGCCCCGGCGCTGCGCACCGCGCTGGCCTCGTGGGACAAACGGATCAGCACCGGCCAGCTCAACGCCTGGCTGAAGGACCTGATCGCGGCAACGCCACCGCCGGTGCGTGGCGGCCGGCAACCCCGGGTGCTCTTCGCCACGCAGGCAGCGACCCGGCCGCCCACGTTCGTGTTGTTCACGACCGGTTTCCTGGAGGCCGGCTACCGACGGTTCATCGAACGGCGGCTGCGCGAAGACTTCGACTTCACCGGATCACCGGTGCGCATCAACGTGCGGGTGCGCGAGAAGCGCGACCGCCGCAAGTAGCCGGTCAAGCCTTCGCGAGGCCCCGAGCGGCGGCGACGATCTCCTCCTCGGAGACCAGCACCAGGTTTGCGGCCGGCCCGAGCGGCACGAACGAGTCGGCACTCGCCACCCGCGCGATCGGACCGGTGAATCCGGCGTCGATCAGCGCGGCCGCGATGCCCTCGCCGACTCCGCCGGTCTGCCGCGTCTCGTCCACGATCAGCACCCGTCCGGTCGTGGCCGCCTCGCGCAGCATGTCCTCGGTCGGCAGCGGCGAGAGCCATCGCAGATCGACGACGCGGCAGCGGATCGCGTCATGCCCCGTGTTGTCGCCGAGCCGGCGCGCGGCGCGCAGGCTCATGGGGACCCCGTTGCCGAAGGTCAGGATGGTGACGTCCGCGGGGCCGTTGTCGCCGTCCCGCCCATCGGAGCCGTAGGTGCGCGCCGCGCCGATCGGGATGTATGCGGACGGCGCGGGATACGCTGCCAGCCACGCATTGTCGCCCTCGGTGACGAGATCGCGGGTGTGGTAGAGCGCGATCGGTTCCAGAAATGCGCAGACCGTGCCGTCCACGGCCGCGGCGGCCAGGCAGGTGCGCAGCATCGCCGCGGCGTCGTCGCCGCGGCTCGGCGACGCGATGACGACCCCCGGGATGTCGCGCAGGACGGCGATCGAATTGTCGTTGTGGAAGTGCCCGCCGAAACCTCGCTGGTAGCCGTACCCGGCGATGCGCACCACCATGCCGTTGCGGTACTGGCCGCGGGAGAAGAACTGCAGCGTGGCCGCCTCGCCGCGGAGTTGGTCTTCCGCGTTGTGCAGGTAGGCGAGGTACTGGATCTCGGGCACTGGCAGGAATCCGGTGACGGCGGCGCCCAGCGCGAGCCCGAGGATCGTCTGCTCGTCCAGCAGCGTGTCGAATACGCGGGCGCGCCCGGCGGCGTGCTGCAATCCGCGGGTGACGCCGTACACCCCGCCCTTGCGGCCGACATCCTCGCCGAACAACAGCATCTCGGGGCGGCGGGCGAGTTCGTCCCTCAGGGCGCGGTTGATGGATTGCGCGACCGTCAGCGGCTCCCCGGGCTCCGCGTCGGGCGCGGCGGATATGACGCTGTTCTCGACGGCAGTCGGGTCGCGCGGGGCGAGCGGGGACATCACTTCGGCCCGGGTGGTGAGCGGCGTGGAGGTGAGCGCCTTCGCAGCGTGCTCGGCGACATCCGCCCCGATCTCGGCGAATTCGGCGGCGAGCTCGCTCCCGGTCGCCAGACCCGCGGCGATCAGGGTGCCGGCGGTGCCGAGCAGCGGGTCGCGGTCGGCGTCTGCGGCGATCTCCGGCGCCGTGCGGTAGGCGGCCTCCACGTCGGAGCCGGCGTGACCGTAGAACCGCACCGTCGTCAGGTGCAGGAACGCCGGGGACCGCTTGGCTCGCACGTGGTCGGCGGCGCGCGTGGCGGCGTCCAGGACGGCGAGCGGATCGGCGCCGTCCGCGGCGAAGTACTCCAGGCCCGGCCGGGAGCCGTAGTTGGCTGCCACCCAGCCCCGCGGGGTGTGCACCGAGATGCCCAGGCCGTTGTCCTCGCAGACGACGAGCAACGGCATGGGCAGCCCGGCGTAGCGGCACCACAGCGCGGCGTTGATGGCGCCTGCGGTGGTGGAGTGGTTGGACGAGGCGTCTCCGATGCTGGCTACGGCGATGGCGTCGGTGGGCCATGCGGAGGGCACGCCGAGCTTCTTGGCCCGGTCGATGGCGAATGCGACGCCGACCGCGCGCGGCAGATGGGATGCGATGGTGGAAGTCTGCGGGATGACGGCGATCTCGTGTCGGCCGAAGACTTTGTGGCGGCCGCCGGCGATGGGCTCGGCCGCGTCCGCGGCGACGCCTGCCAGCACGTCCGCGATCGGGTCGATGCCGGGGCGCTGCCAGGCGCGCCGCACGTAGAAACCGCCGGAGCGGTAGTGCAGCAGGGCCGGATCCGTGGGGCGCAGGGCCGCGGCGACGGCCGCGTTCGACTCGTGCCCGGACGAGCCGATGGTGTAGTAGCCGCGACCGGCGGCCTGCATGCGGCGCGCGGCCAGGTCCAGTTGCCGGGACGTGGCCTGAGCGCGGAAGATCGTCCGCAACTCGGCTGCCCGGCCGCCGGCCGGATCCGCGCCGGCCCCTGTCGGATTCGGCGCGGCGACCTTCGTGTCGTGCGGCAGCCGGTTGCCGGTGCCGGCCTCGGAGTCGGTGCGGTCGGTGGTGCGAGCGGGGGCGGTCAGCGCTGCGAGCCGCATGGCCAGGGCGTCGGCGATGTCGTCGGGGGTCGTCATAGAGGTGCCTTCACCGGGGAGAAGTCGAGGATTGCACACAGGATGTCGAGGTGCCGTGCGTTTCCGCAGGTCGTCACGCGGCGCGCGAGATCTGGCGTGCAATCCTCGACTATTGCCTCGCTACAGCCGGAAGTCCAGGTCTGCCACCAGCTCGGCCACGTCCATCTGGGCCTTCTGCAGCTTGCCGGAGTAGTCCCAGTTCATCGCCTGCCAGCGGGTGAACTGATCCAGCACCCACATGCCCGACTGGCGAGAACCGTTGCCGGACTTACCGTTCCCGCCGAACGGCAGGTGCGCCTCGGCGCCCGAGGTCGAGTTGTTCACCGACACCATGCCGGCCGAGATGCCGCGCCGGAACGCGAACACGCTCTTCGGATCGTTGGTGTAGATGGAGCTGGACAGGCCGTACCCGGGCTTGTTGGCGAGCTGGATGGCCTCGTCCAGGTCCCGGTAGGTGGTGACCCCGACGATCGGCCCGAACGTCTCGTTCATGAACAGCTCGTCGTCCGGCTGCACCCCGTCCACGATCACCGGGTGGTAGAACAGACCCGCCTCTGCGTCGCCGACGAAGCCCTGGCGCGGATTCGACGCGCTGATGCGGCCGGTGCCGGTGGATCCGTACACGGTGTGGTGCGGAGCGATCCAGCCCAGATACTTCTCGTAGGTGTCGGCGAATTTCGGTGCCAGCATCGGCCCGTACAACACATCCGCCGTCGGGTCGCCCATCACGGCGGCGCGGGTGGCGGCGTCGAACCGGCGCAGGAATTCGTCGTGCACGCTCTCGTGCACGATCACCGTGCCGAGCGAGGTGCAGCGCTGCCCGCCGGTGCCGAACCCGGCGAACAGGGCCCCCTCCACGGCCAGGTCCAGGTCGGCGTCCGGGCAGACCACCATCGGGTTCTTGCCGCCGAGTTCCAGGCAGGCCGACTGCACATAGCGGCCGGTCAGCTCGCCGATCTTCGAGCCGACGGCGGACGAACCGGTGAAGCCGACCTTATCCAGAGTGCCCTGCTGCAGGGCGGTCTCGAGCCCGCCGAACGTGGCCGGGCCGTCGGCGTAGACGACGTTGAGCACGCCGTCCGGCAGGCCGCCGCCGCGCACGAACAGTTCGAAGAACGCGGCCGCCGCCTTGGCCGAGTACTCCGCGGGCTTCCAGACCACCGTGTTGCCGGTGAGCAGCGCCGGCACGATGTACCACGACGGCACGGCCACGGGGAAGTTCCCGGCGGTGATCACGGCGACGGTGCCCACCGGATTGCGGAACGTGAACAGGTTCTTGTCCGGCATCTCGCTCGGTACGGTCTGCCCATAGAGCCGCCGGCCCTCGCCGAGGAAGAAGTCGCAGGTGTCGATGATCTCGCGGACCTCGCCCAACGCTTCGGCGTAGGGCTTGCCGATCTCCTCGGCGACGATCGCGGCGAGGCGCTCCGCGTTCGCCTCCACCAGCCGGCCGATGGTGGCGATCGCCCGGCCGCGCACCGGCGCCGGGACATCGGCCCAGGCCTGCTGGGCGTCGTGGGCCACGCGGATGGCGCGGGCCACGTCGTCGGCGGAGGCAAGCGTCACCTCGGCGACGGTCTCGGCGACGCGGGACGGATTGATCGACGAGTAGATCCGGTCGCCGGAACCGGCGGGTTGGGCCGTGCCGCCGATCACCGACGTCACCTGTGTGGGGGCCATGGTTTCTTCATCCTTCTGTCGCGCGCATGGTGCTGACTGTGATTCATTGTTGCGCTGTTCGCGCCGCCTGCGGGCCGCCTCGGCACCGAGGCCGGTGTGCCGGACGGTCGGCGAGACGGGGCTAACGCCCGACGGCGGTGAGCACCCGATCGAGGGCGTCCACAGCCTGGCCCAGCTCCTCCGCGGACACGGCCAGCGACGGCCGCACCCGGATGGAGCGCTCACCGCAGCCGAGGGCGATGACGTGCTCGTCGTCATACAGCTTCTTCAGCACCTCGCCGCGGAGCGCCGGTGTCACCACGTCGAAGGCGCACATGAGGCCGCGGCCGCGCACGTTGGAGACGAGCTCGGCGTGCGCCTCGCCGACGCGGCGCAGGTCCTTGAGCAGCGTCTCGCCGAGTTCGGCGGCGCGAGCCACCAGCCCGTCACGTTCGATGATCTCCAGCAGGCGGCGGGAGCGCACCATGTCCGTGAGGCCACCGCCCCAGGTGGAGTTGATGCGTGACGACACCCGGAAGACGTTGTCCGGCACCAGGTCCACGCGCCGACCGGCCATGATGCCGCCGAGCTGTACCTTCTTGGCGAAGGCGACCACGTCCGGTTCGAGGCCGAGCTGCTGGTAGGCCCAGTTCGACCCGGTCAGACCCACGCCGGTCTGCACCTCGTCCATGATGAACAGCGCATCGAACTCGTGGCACAACGCCTGCATGGCTTTCAGGAACTCGGGGCGGAGATGGTTGTCGCCGCCCTCGCCCTGGATCGGCTCGCAGATGAAGGCGGCAATGTCGTGCGGGTGCGTCTCGAACGCGGCGCGGGCCTGCTGCAGGGCGTGCGCCTCGGCGGCCTCGATCTCCGCGAGGTGCTCCTCGATGGGGAAGATCGCCGCCGGCGAGTCGATGCGCGGCCAGTCGAACTTCGGGTATCGGGCGATCTTCACCGGGTCGGTGTTGGTGAGCGACATGGTATAGCCGGTGCGGCCGTGGAACGCCTTGGTCAGGTGCATGATCCGGGTGCCGAGTTCGGGGGAGCGGCCGGCCGCCTCGTTGCGCCGCGACTTCCAGTCGAACGCCACCTTGAGGGCGTTCTCCACGGCCAGCCCGCCGCCTTCGATGAAGAAGAGGTGCGGCATTTCGGGATCGCCCAGCACGCGGGCGAACGTCTCCACGAACTCGGCATAGTGCGTGGTGTAGGCGTCGGAGTTGGCGGGCTTGTTCGCGGCGACCTCGGCCAGTTCGGCCATGAACTCCGGATCGTCCGCCAGGCCGGCCGGGTTCATGCCCAGCGGTGATGACGCGAAGAACGTGTACAGGTCGAGGTACTCGGTGCCGGTCACCGCGTCGACCACGGAGGAGCCGTGGCTGGCCTTGGTGTCCACCACGAAGCCGAAGCCGTCGGCCAGGATGTGCTTGGCCAGCGTCTCGTGCACCTGTCCCGGGGCGACCCTGGTCGCAGGAAAATCTCTTGTGAGAGTCGAAGTAGTCCGCATATTCTCGAGTCTAGGCGGTATCGACCAGAAAATCAGCACCCGAATCGGGTCGGGAGTCGGGTATGACGCCATTCGGCGGCGCCGCCGCCGCGGGCCGCGTCATACGCGGTTGGGCTCGGGCCGGGCGGTACCCCGCCGTCGCTACTTCAGCACCGCCAGCCGGGAACGATCGATCGTCAGACTGATCGCCCCGATGATCAGCACGCCGTACAGCACTGGTTCCACGCCCGGGTCGAGGCCGATCAGGCCGAGACCGGAGCGCAGCAGCACGATGATCAGCACTCCCACCACGGTGCGCATCAGGCCGCCGAACCCGCCGGTGATGGCGGTGCCGCCGATCACGATCGCGGCCAGTGACGGCAGCAGCAGCCCGCCGGCCAAAGTGGAGGAGCCGCTGAACGTCTGCGCCACCAGCAGCGCACCGGCCAGGCCCGACGTCATGCCGGAAAGGGTCAGCGCTGCAATCTTCACCGCGCCGACCGGCAGCCCCGCCAGCCGGGCCGCGGATTCGCCGTAGCCGATGGCGCGGACCGAGCGACCGAACGGAGTGAGCAGCATGGCGACGATCACCAGCGCCACCACCAGGCCGGTGACGACGACGCTGTGCGGCACGAGGCCGCCCATCTTGCCCGAGCCCCACGACAGCGCGTCCAGATCCGACACCGGCAGCGATCCGGCATTCGAGAACACGAGTGCCAACCCGGACCAGAGCGCCATGCCGCCCAGCGTCACCACGAACGACGGCACCTTGAACACGACGTACACGACGCCCTGCAGCGCGCCCGCGGCTCCGGCCACGAGGATGACGACAATCGCTGCCCAGGCGCCCATCGACGGGATCCACAAGGCCAGCAGGACCGACGACAGCGATGCCAGCGCCGCCGTGGACAGGTCGATCGCACCGCACAGGATGACAAGTGTCGCACCGATCGACAGCGCCACCAGTGGGGCTGCCGAATCGGCCATGGTGAGCAGACTCCGCGTGGTGAGCATGCCGGGCACCTGCGACGAGATCGCCAGCAGCAGTACGACGAACACCACGATCGGCATGAAGCGGATGGTCTGGCGACGCCACCTTCGGACCCGGGAACCGGTCTCGTGGGCGTCCGTTTCGGCCCGTCCGTCGGGATGCTCGGGGTGCTCCAGAAGGGTACTCATACCATCGCCCTCACAATGTCGACCGGAGCGGGCTTGTGGTCGGCCGGCGCGGGGATCTCCGCCCGGATCTCGCCGTCCTTCAATACGAGGACGCGATGGCTCATGGCGATCGCCTCCTCCAGCGTGTCGGCAATGAGGATGACGGTGCAGCCCTGAGCGGCCAGATCGCGGATCAGCCGGTACACCTCGGACTTGGCGCCGACGTCCAGACCGCGGGTCGGGTGGTCCAGGACCAGGACACGCAGGTCCGGGGACAGCAGCCAGCGGGCCAGGGTGACCTTCTGCTGATTGCCACCGGACAGGGCGCCGATCGGCGTGGACAGACCGGGCGTCTTGATGCCGAGCCGGTCCACCCAGCGGCGCACCGCCTTGCGTTCGGCGCGCACATCGACGAACGGCCCTCGGCAGAACTCGCGCACATGGCTCAGCGACATGTTCTCGGCGACCGACAAGGGTGCGATCATGCCGTCGGTGCGGCGCTCCGCCGGAACGAAGCCGATACCGTGCCGGCTGGCCCTGCGGGGATTGCGCAGTGCCACGGTCTTCCCGTCCAGCGTGAGGGTGACCGTGCGGGCGGCATCACCGAAGATCCCGCGGGCGACCGCTTCGCGACCCGAACCTTCCACGCCGGCCAGGGCGACCACTTCGCCCGGCGCCGCGCTGAACGAGACAGCGGTCCGCGTTGTCGTGGCGAGCCCGGAGACGACCAGCCGCCGTTGCGTCGGGACGGCGTCATCCTGTTGTTCCAGGTGATAGTGGCTGTCCGGCGAGGCATGGCCCACCAGCAGGCTGTGCAGTTCGGCCACGTCGGCCTGCTGCGGGTTCACCTCGGCCACCGACCGACCGCCGCGCAGGACATGCACCCGGTCGGACAGAGCCAGCACCTCGTCGAGGCGGTGGGAGACGAAGACCACCGATGCGCGCTCCCGCAGGTGCCGCACGTGCTCGAACAGTCGCTCGACCTCCTGCGCCTCCAGCACGCTCGTCGGCTCGTCCAGCAGGATGACGGGTTCCGCCTGGGTGCGCTCCTCGATGGCCATGGCCTTGGCGATCTCCACCATCTGGCGTTGGGCGAAGGTGAGCGTGTCGGTCCGGGCGGCGGCGTCGACGTCGATCTGCAACCGATCCAGGTGACGCTGTGCCGCAGCGAACAGCGGCTTCCAGCGATACCAGCCGCCGCGCACCGATCGGCCTTCGCTTCCCAGCAGGATGTTCTCGGCCACGGTCAGGTTGGGCACCAGCGACTGCTCCTGGTACACCATCGCGATACCCAGTGCGTTCGCATGCTGCACACCGCGCAGTGCCACCGGTGCGCCGCGCACCAGCAGACGTCCGTGGTCGGGCCGTACCAGGCCGACGAAGCTCTTGAGCAGCGTCGACTTACCGGCGCCGTTCTCGCCGACGAGGCCCAGGATCTCATGCCTGCGCACTGTCACGGACATGCCGTCGAGCGCGACAGTGCCCGGGTAGCGCTTCACCAGGCCGTCGGCCGCCAGCACGACATCGGCGTCAGGTGCGTTCATTTCACGACCCCCAGCTTGCGGCGGATCGGCCATGTCGTGGCCGCGACCGCCACGACGACCGCCACGCCCAGCACGGCGTTCTGCACATAGGAACTGACCCCGACCAGCACGAGGCCGTTGCCCAGCACGGCCAGCACCAGCACCCCGATCGTGGATTGCAGCACGCCGCCCCGTCCGCCGGAGAGCAGCGTGCCGCCGACCACGGCCGCCGCGATCGAGGAGAAGTTGAGTCCGGAGCCGGCCTGCACCACCCCCGAGCCCAGCTGCGCGAGCAACAGCAGCGCGCCGAGGCCGTAGAAGAGGCCCGCAAGGGCGAACACGTAGATCTTGTAGCGGCTCAGGTGCACGCCGGAGAGCCGCAGCACGTCTTCCGCGCCGCCGATCGCATAGGCGTAGCGGCCGACGCGGGTGTACTTCTGGATCAACCAGCCGGCGATCACGGCGCCCAGCGCCACGTACGTCACGGCGGTGAAGCCCAGCCAGCGTGTGCGGGCCAGGCCCACCAGGATCGGGTCGGTGACGCTGATCGGATTGCCGGCGAAGAGCATGGTCCCGATGCCCAGTCCGATGGCCGAGACGCCCAGGGTGGCCATCAGCGACGGGATGCGGATCTTGGTGAGGATGACGCCGTTCAGCGTGCCGAACGCCACGCCGACCACGAGGATCGCGAGCATCCCGGCCAGCCCCAGGTTGTTGTCGTTGCGCGTGTTGGCGACGAGGATGGCGCCCACCATGACGCCGGTGCCGATGATTCCCTCCATCGACAGGTCGATGGCGCCCATGAACAGGACGAAGGTGGTGCCGACGGTGACCACTGCCAGCACGGCGGCGGTGTCCAAGATGTTGTGCAGGTTCGTCAGTGTGCGAAACCGCGGATTCGCGATGGCGAAGCCGATCGTCAGGACGACGAGCGCCGCCAGCGGGGCGAAGTCCACGAAGGTCCAGCGGCGGGACCGCGAGTGATCTCGCGGTCCCGCCGTCGGCGCCGGGGTCCGCACGACGTCCGGCTCAGGGATGATCGTCATCCAATCGGCTCTGTAGCGCGATCGAAGACCTTGTTGCAGTCGTACTCGCCGACGTCGAGCTTGCTGGCGGCGAACTCGTCAACATTGTCCTTCGTAATCGAGAACTGCTTCGCGTAGAACTCGCGCTGCGTGTGCGGCATCGACGCGATGTTCAGGGCGCCGGTCGCCACGCAGTACCCGAGGGCCAGTCCCTCGCCGCCTTGCCAGGTCGGGTCGCTGGCGGTGGTGGCCAGCATCTTTCCGGCCTTGATGGCATCGAGCGCCTCCGGAACCGCGTCCGTTCCAGTGATCTTGACGTCGTTCATGCCCGCCGTCTGCAGGGCCTGCAGCGCGCCGAGAGCCATATCGTCGTTCGACGACCAGATGCCGTTGATGTCGTTGCCGTACTTGGTGATCAGGGTCTTGGTGATGCTCAGTCCCTCGGCGCGCACGAAGTCACCCGACTGAGAGTCGAGGACCTTGATGTTCGGGTACTCGGACAGTGCCTTCTTCAGGCCCTCCGAGCGGTCCTTGTCCGCGGACGAGTCCAACTGGCCGTGCAACTCGATGATGTTGCCCGTCCCGCCCATTGCGTCGAACAGCGTCTTGGCCATGGTGTAGCCCACCCACTTGCCGTCGAAGGCCACGTTCGCGACCCAGGTGTCGTAGCCGTCCCACGGGTGCAGGTCGGCGGGCTTGTTCCACTGCGTCACCACGAGCACACCCGCGTCCGTGGCCTCCTTGACGACGGGCGCCGCATCGGAGTCGTTGTTCGGCAGGATGTTGAGGATGTAGCAGGGCGCTTCGTCGGGACTGATGCTCGCCAGGAGCTGCTTGATCTGCTGCTGTTGCTTGGACGAATCATTGTCGTACGTGAGGTCGGTCTGGGTGGCGCCGACCGAGTCGGAGAACGCCTTGCCACCGGCCAGCCAAGATGTATAGAAGGGATTGACGTTGTCGCGGACCTGAACGACCGTCTTGTACTTGCCCGACGCGCAGGCGCTCGTAGCGGCGCCTGATGTGCTCCCCGCGGCGCTGGAGTCGCTGCTGGCCGCGGCCGCTTCGGTCGAACCGGCATCCGCCGCCTGCGAATTCGTGTCTGCTGCCGCCGTACTGGCCGCGTCCCCCGCCGAGCTCGTGGAGGCGCAGGCGCTCACCGCGAGCGCCGTGGCGAGTGCGAAGGCGCTCATGCGCAGGTAGCCGACCCGGCGGCGGCGCGATGGCGACTGGATGTGCAGAATGCGATGTTCCATTGCAGCTCCTGAAGTGTGATGAGAGCGGACGTGGTCGAACCGTTGCCCGTCAGCGGCACCCGCGTTTCGCTTCCGGTGCTTCGGACCATAATCGGCCCTCTGGACCCTCATCAATAACGAGAAACAAATGCTGTTCGGTCCCTGCTAATTCCAGAATCGCTACTCACGAGGGCTGCGCGCACCCGCGCCGCCGCGTCCGTCAGCAGGTCCGATGACCTGGAGACGAAGGCGCCCGAGAACCGACTGGACGGACCGGCCAGTGCCAGCGCTGCGTGCACCTCGCCATCCGGGCCCTGAACCGGGACGGCGATGCTGGACAGGCCTACCTCGAACTCCTGGTGGCAGGTGGCGTACCCGCAGCGCCGGATGCGATCGAGTTCCCGTCCGAGCTCCAGCGGGTCGGTGATCGTCCGTGAGGTGGTCGCAGGGAGCGGGCCGCGCAGGACATCGGAGATGGTGTCGGCCCGCTGGAAGGCCAACAGCGCTTTGCCCGATGCCGTGGCGTGCAGCGGCGCGGTCTTGCCGTCGTTCGCCGCCATTCGGAACGGTTCGCCATCGAGGGTGGTATCCACATACAGGACGCCGCCGTTGTGAAGGATGCTGACGAGGGACGCCTGGCCGGAGCGGCGAGCGAGCTCGTCCACTTCGAATCGAGTGGCGCTGATCAGCGGCTCCGCCGTGCTGACGGCGCTGCCCAGTTCATACGTGCCCCAATCGAGGTGGTAACGCAGCGACGCGTCCCGGGTCACCAGGCGGTGCTCGCGCAGGGTGTGTAGCAGGCTCAGCGCGGCGGGCTTGCTCAGGCCGACTCGGCGAGCGAGATCGCTCAGTGTTGCCGATCGCGGGTCGGTGCGGAGCGCCTTGAGCATGGCGGCCGCGTGATGCACCGACCGCACCGTGCGCGGCACGTAGTCCCGCCGCGGCGGCCGCGCCGCCTCCCCGGGTACCGCGGCGCAGTCTGGGACGAGCGTCATGGCGTTAGCATAGACCGAATAGCATTTGCCGAACGCTATTGTTACCAATTCGTGTTCGATCTACGTTTCTGAAAGGAATCGCGTCACGGGCCGCGTCAACCGGCCGGACACTCCCGAGCACGCGTTCGATCACGCTGAGGTGCCATGCCATGACGTTGCCGACTGGACAAGCGAGCTTCACCGGGGCCGCCGTCAGCGACGTCATCGATCTTGCCCGTCGGAAGGTCGACCGCCTGATTTCGGGTCATCCGGGACAGATGCCGATCTACACGACCGGAGGGCGGTGGCACTTCGGCGAAGATGCGTGGGCGCCGCTGTGGTCCGGTGGATTCCTGGCCGGGTTGTTGTGGATCTTCGCCAGCATGGACGATTCCGGGAAGTGGCGCCGTGCCGCGGAGGAGTACAGCCGGCTGCTGGAGCCGCGCAAGCTCGACGGCGGCACCCATGACATCGGCTTCCTGTTCGTGCCGAGCTGGGGCAGGTGGCACGCACTGGCTCCGTCCGACCGGACCCGGGACGTGCTCATCCAGGCCGGGCGAACGCTCGCGGGCCGGTTCAACCCGCAGGGGCGCTATATCGCGACCTGGGTCAGCCCGGGCAGCACCTTCATCGACGTGATGCCGAACATCGAGATCATCTACCTGGCTGCGCGGCTCGCCGGCGACGCCAGGCTTGCCGACATCGCGACGGCGCACGCACTCACTTCGCGGCGTCACCTGGTACGTGGCGACGGGAGCACCATCCACGAGGGCATTTTCGACCCGGAGACCGGCGAGTTCCTGCACGGTGGGACGCATCAGGGCTACCGCCCCGACTCGACGTGGGCACGAGGGCAGGCGTGGGCCATTCACGGATTCGGATCAGCGTACCGCTGGACCGGCGACGAACGCATGCTTCAGACGGCGCGGCGTTGCGCGGACTTCTACATCGAGTCCGTCGGCGATCGGTATGTCGGACCGAACGACTGGGACGATCCGCAGCCGGAATTCCCCTACGAGTCGTCGGCCGCCGCGATCGCGGCCTCCGGCATGCTGCAGCTTGCCGGGCTCGATCCGGCAGGCGGTGACGATTACGTGCGCTATGCGCGCCGCGTGCTGGCCACGCTGTCCACCGAGACGTTTCTGGGCCGGCCCGGTGACGGCTGGGAAGGCATCGTGCGGCACGCCATCTATCACCGCAGCGAGGCGATCGGCGTGGACGAGAGCATCATGTGGGGCGACTACTACTTCGTCGATGGGCTGGCGCAGCTGCTGGCCATCGATGCCGTGAGGAATGGCGCCGGCCGCTGATCGTCGTGGCGTCAGTGAGTGTCGGCCCAGCCCAGCTTCTGCGAGATGGCCAGCGCTTCCCTGCGCGCGGCCGCGGCGAGGGCGGGCACGGCCGCTTCGTCGATCCGCTCGGCCGGTCCGGCGATCGCGATCGCCGCGCAGATGCCGCCCGTGTAGTCGAAGATCGGGCAGGCGACGCTGCACAGTCCGATTTCCTGCTCCTGCCAACAGGTCGCATACCCGTCGGCCTGCGCGCGTGCCAACTGCTCGGCGAGCACCTGCGGATTACACACGGTGGACGGGGTCTTGGCCTCGAGTGGTCGCGACAGCACTGCCGCGACGACATCCGGTGGCTGGAAGGCCAGCAGCACCTTGCCCGACGCATTCGTGTGCAGCGGTGAGCGGCGGCCGACGTTTGCGACCATGACGAACGATTCCGCGGACTGGCCGCGGTCGAGGTATAGGACCGAGCGATCGTCGAGGATGCTGAGCAGCACGGCCTCGCCCGTCTCGTCGGCCAGCCGGTCGAGGTGTCCACGCGCGATCTGGGTGAGGCTCACCGACCGGATGACGGCGCTACCCAACTCGTAGAGGCCCCAATCGAGTTGGTACAGCGCATCCGGCCCCTTGGCGACGAAGCCTTCCATCTCCAACGTGCGCAGCAGGTGGTAGGTGGCCGGCTTACTGATACCGATGGCCGCGGCGAGGTCGCTCAGGCCCATCGGCCGGCCCTTGTTGGCCATGGCCTTCATCAGGTTCGCGGCGCGGGAGACGGACTGCACCACGCGCTTGGCCGGTGGGTCCGCGGTGTCGGCAGTGCCCGATCGTGGCATAGGTGGCCTCCAGTTCGCGGGCCGCTCGGTGGGCCTGACGCACTATAGCGTACGGCTAACAGTATTTGCCAGACGCTATTGAGGGGCGTCGGTGCTGTCTCTAGCGTGGCAGTGGGGCGGTTGGTTCGATCCGCCGTCACACCGACCGATCACACCAGACCTGGGGAACGGGAGTCGCGATGTCCACCACGTCGCTCGCGCCGCGAGAACTCACCAATATCATCGCCGGGGAAGAGGCGCCGGCGGGGGATCTCGTCATGCTCGATCGCCGCGCGCCCGGGACCGACGACATCGTGGCCCGGGTACCGGCCTCCACTGCACGCGAGGTCGAAGCTGCCGTGAGTGCCGCGCGCCGCGCCTTCGAGCAGGGGCCGTGGCGGCACTTCACCGGCGCGCAGCGCTCGGCCGCGGTCGGACGGCTCGCGGACCTGATCGAGGGCAGCGCCGCGCGGCTGGCCGTGGTGGAAGCGGAGGAGACCGGCAAGCCCATCACGCTGGCCGAGGACGATATCGCCGGTGCGGTCTCGCTGTGCCGGTATGCCGCCGCCCTGGCGCTGAGCGAGCACGGCGAGCTGTACACGAGCAGCGGCCCGGACTTCACCGGCCTGGTGCTCCGCGAGCCGGTGGGCGTGGCTGGGCTCATCGTGCCGTGGAACTTCCCGGCGCTGATCCTGTGCCAGAAGCTGCCCTTCGCGCTTGCTGCCGGATGCACTGTGGTGATCAAGCCGTCGGAACTGACGAGCACTACGTCATGGGAGATCACCAGGTTCGCGGCGGAGGCCGGTTTCCCGGACGGCGTCCTGAACCTGGTGCTGGGGGACGGTGTCGCGGGTCAGGCGCTCGCCGACTCGCGAGGCGTCGACCTCATCTCGTTCACCGGTTCGACGCTCACCGGCCGCAAGATCGTCACGGCGTCCGCGGGCAACCTGAAGCGGACGTCGCTCGAACTGGGCGGGAAAGCCGCGTCGATCGTCTTCGATGACGCCGATCTCGCCGACGCGGCGGCGGGCGTCGTCTTCGGGATGAGTTTCAACAACGGCGAGTGCTGTGTGTCCCAGCCACGACTTCTGGTGCAGCGGTCCATTGCCGACGATTTCCTCGCCGAGGTGACGAGGCTTGTGGGCGAGCTGCGCGTCGGGCAGCCGCTGGACCGGCGCAGCGATGTCGGCGCACTGATCCACGCCGGCCATCTGGACAAGGTCGCGTCCTACGTGGACCGGGCGCCGGACTTCGGCGCGGACGTCGTCATCGGCGGCGGGCGGCTGAGCGGCGGCGAATACGGCAACGGGCAGTTTATTCGGCCGGCTGTGATCGACGGGGTGCGGCCTGGAACGCCCGCGTTCCAGGAGGAGATCTTCGGGCCCGTGCTCACCGTGACCAGGTTCGACACCGCCGACGAGGCGATAGCACTGGCCAACGGCGTCGACTACGGCCTGTCCAACAGCATCTGGAGCAAGAACATCGATCGCGTACTGGACACCGCCAAGGCGCTGCGCAGCGGCAGCGTTTATGTGAACACCTCCATTGACGGACCGCCGCAGATGCCATTCGGAGGCATGAAAGCCAGCGGCATCGGTCGGGAGAAGGGCGAGATCGGCTTCGAGGAGTTCACCGAGGTGAAGTCGGTGTCCATCCGCACCGGTAGCCGCGCCGGAACATTCCTGCTGCCGTCGCTGGCACGCTAGGGTTCGCGTAGCAGCCTTGTCGCGGGCACCACAGCGTGACGCGATGCACGTGCAGCGGCATATCGGACAAAATGCCCCGATGCTGTGCTCGAGTCACGGCGACGCCGTGACTCGCGCACAGCGCGGGGCTCAGTGGGTGAGCACCGCCTTGATGGTCTGACCCGATCCGGTGTCGGCGATGGCGCGCTCGAGGTCGGCGAACGGATACGTTCGCACGAGCCTTTCCAGCGGGAATCGTCCCCGGCGGCGCAGGTCCAGCAGTTGCGGGATGAACACCCGCGGGACCGAGTTGCCTTCGACGATGCCCTGGACCTGGCGGGCCAATTGCATCACCGGCAGCAAATCGAGCGTCATGCCGGGTGCCGCGCCGACGATGCCGAGCCGGCCACCCCAGGCGAGACCGTCGACCAGTCGTGTCAGGACCGGAGCGACGCCCGTGGTGTCGAAGGCGTGGGTGGCGCCGCCGTGGGTGAGATCGCGAATCTGCTCCACCTGGTCCGCGTCCCGGCCGTTGATGGCGTGGGTGGCGCCGAGTTCCTTCGCGAGCTCGAGCCGCGATTCGACGATGTCGACCGCGATGATGGTGCCCACATTCGACGCCACGGCGGCCATCAGCCCGCTGAGTCCGACGGCGCCCGTGCCGGCGATCACGATGCTGTCCAGCGGGCCGGGGCGCAGGACGTTGAGGATGGCGCCTGCGCCGGTCTGGACGCCGCAGCCCAGTGGTCCGAGTAGATGCTCATCGCCGGCGTCGATCCAGCCCGGCACCTTCACCAAGTCGCGTTCCGCCACCAGGCCGTGGCTGCCGAATGACGACTGACCGAAGAAGCTCGCGCCGACCGGACGGCCGTCCCGGGTCGCCTTGTAGGAGCCGTCGCCGCGGGTGAGCGCGAAGTTGGTGTCGTTGAACAGCTCGCAGTTGAAGGGTCGTCCGGTGAGGCAGGTGCGGCATCTGCCGCACGAGGTGAATGAGGCCATCACGCGGTCGCCCTCGACGAAATCCGAGACGCCGACGCCGATGGCCTCGACGACGCCGGTGCCCTCGTGGCCGTAGATCGCGGGTGGAAAATCGGGCTGGTGGAACACATCGCGGGCGAACAGGTCGGTGTGGCACAGGCCGGTGGATGTGTAGCGAACCAGGACCTCGCCGGGACGCGGGTCGCCCAGTTCGATGCCGTCGACCAGTTCGAAGGTGCCATGCGGTTCGCGCAGTATGTGAGCGCTGATCTGGGTGGGCATGAGGCCTCCTGTCGTCGCGGGAGTTTCACCCTAGCCCGTCCGGGAGTGCCAGTCGATGACGAAGGCCTTCACCCGGAAATCAGGCGTACTGAGCCAACGCCTCACGAAGGGGGAACAACCGGCCCACGATAAACGGGTGCTCGTCAGCCATGTACAACCGTGATTTCGACTCCCTGAGCTTGCGAACGCAGTCGACGAGTCGACCGAGGTTGTCGGTCTCGAAGGTCAGCAGCCATTCGTAGTCGCCCAGCCCGAACCCGTAAACGCCGTTCGTCAAGATGTCGGGCACGAACTCATGCCCGATGTCGCCGTGATCACCGATCACCGCTTTGCGCTCCCGCCGGGGAAGCAGATAGTACTCCGGCGTGCGGATGAACGGATAGAAGCACAGGTATCTGCGCGCGCGCACACCGACCGCGAACGATGTCGGGTGCTCGGAGAACTCGAACGGCTTCGACATCCCGATGAAGGCATGCGGTGTCGATATGTACTTCCCGATCTCGGCGCGGCGTATTTCGAGCTGCATATCCTGGATGTCGTCCACGTCGTCCGCGAAAGTCCAGAAGAGAATGTCGGTGTGCGGTTGGAATCCCTGCACGACGTATGTCCCTCTGACGTGGACCCGGTCGCGGTACTTATCAAAGACTGCTACTGCTTCATCTATGCAGGCCGATTTGACGCTCTGCTGTAACGTGAACCACTCGGCGTTGAATTTGACCGCGAGCTGTGAGGTGAATTGCTCTGGCATGACCGCTCTTTCGTTTGGTGCTGCTACGACGTGTGCGCTGCGCGGCTCAACGCCTGAATCTGATCGACATGGTGCAGCTCGTGGATCCAGATCGTGTCCAGTGCAGCCTTGAGGCTGATCGATACATCCCCGAACAGGGTGGTCCGCTTGGCGGCGAGCTCGGATACGCGGGCCTCATTGAATACGCGCTGGAGATGGCCGAAACGGGCGATGTCCAGGACATCTATCAGTCTGTTGATGGCCAAGTGCTGACCGGCCGGTCGTACGGCCTCGTCGTTACCGATGACGAGGGTCTTCAGTTCGGCTGGTGTCGGATCGTCCCCGTCGTGAGGGGACGAAGCAAGAACGGAGAGTACGTGCCGCGCGGTGGCAATCTCATATTCCTGTATATGCACGACGATGTCGGCAAGCGTATAGGGGTGCCCGGTGAAGGTTTCCGAGTTGGCCTCATCCTCGGTGAACAATGAAAGGATATCGGAAAGCCTGTGACGAACCGAGCCGAGACTTGACACCACATCTTCCACAGCGGCGCCCCGCCTTTCTCGAAAACGACAAGATGAACGTGCACGTGATGCACAGGCCGCCCAAATCTGTATCGGCGGACTGCCCGACGTTCAGCCTAATCGTTCACACGAGAGGAATAGATGAGACTTCGGCAACAATAGCCTCGGTAAATGAAAGAATGTCGCTTACCTGTCCGGGATGGACTTGCATTCGGCGGTCCGGCGCCTCGCGACGAGGTCGTCAGACGTGAGGTGCGCGAATCCGGGGAGGAAAGCGCGTGTGGCGTCGGTCCGTCAGGACGTGGCCCGAGCGCGCATGGCCGCGACAACATCCTCGAGTTTCTGGCCCCGAATCTTCTGCAAGGTGCCGGCGACCTGTTGTGACCGGGTGTGCGCAGTCCCCAGGCTCGCGACGAGACCCGCTCGATCGGGGAACGAGGACTTGCCGATCACGCGTTGCGCGTCGACCAGCGCGGCGTCATATTGCGCCCGTGTCCGCTCGGTCGAATCGATCATGGCTTCAATGGTCGCCACCTTGTTCGCGATGGCTGCCGCGTCCGGCTTGGTGAGGTGAGCCGCGACCGCACCGGTACCGGACAATTTCCGCGCCAGCCCGGAAAGCGCCGAGGTGCTGTTCGCAAGTCGGAAACTTCCCGCGGCAATCGCCTCGGCGCTGACGACTGCCCGCCCGAGCACCGCTCGGTTCCGTGGCTGCGACTTGCCCCGTCGCACTTTGTCCGGCAGCGCTGTGGCGACGGCGCCGTATGCTTGCTGCAGTCGGCTCTTGACGGTGTGGTATTTGCTGGCATCGAAGTTCGCGGGGGCAGGCGCGATCGCGTCGAGTTCGGCGATAGTCGGCAGAGCCGGGTTGTCGACCCACTCGGCTTTGACTGCGTCCGAGGGGACTTTCGTCCACGTGCTCGGATCCACGAAACCGCCGTCCGGCGTGATCGGGCGCAGATCGATCGCCGCGACGATCCTCGGCAGCGCCAGCGCCGCCGCCTTCGCCTTGCCCGTGGGATCACCCGAGTTCCCTACATATGTCAAGGTCGCCTTGAGCGTCTCGGAATCGAGGTTCGCCTCGTCGGCGACATCGCCGAGCGCGGTCCGCGCGCGGTCTCCTTGCGATAGCTCCATTGCCTTGGCCAATCCGGCATTCCAGCCGGTCATGTACCAGCCCAATAGCTTCGGCATGCACTTGGTGATGGCATCATCCAGGCGTTCGCCGAACGTGGGACCGTCCTGGCCATCCGGAAGCGGCGGCTCGTTCTTCTTGACGACCTCCACCAACGCGCCGAGAGTCTCCTCCAAGAAGACTCCCGGATTGGCTGTCGCGAATCTCAGGCTGATGGTGTTGCTGACCATCGCCGTGCCGAGGAGTTGGTTCGCGACATCCAGGCGCGGAAGGACGGCGGTCGTGTCGAACGCGGTCAGCGACGTCCGGCCCTGCAACACCGACACCATGACGTTCCCGAGATTCTTCACTTCGCCGACGAAGCGATCGCTGTTGCCGGTCACCATGTCGGCGACCATCAGCAGTCCGAGATCGTGCATCACATCGGGGTTGTTGATCGCACTGACCAGATCCAACCGGTGCTCGCTGGAGCGCCCGGCATCGACCGCCAGCTCGGAGAAGGTCTTGGCGTTGACGATCTCGGACATGACGACGATGTCATCCGCGGCGGTCAGCGGCTTCCAGTTGTCGTGTCCGGGTTGGCCCGCGGCCGGCTGCGCAGGAGCCTTGGGCGCGCAGAGGGCGACCAAGTCGTCGAACTCCGGGGTACCGCGCTTCACTACCCGGGACGTGGGGGCGTTCAGGCCGAACTCCCGCATCAGGCGGTCCGCGCCGACGATCTGGGCTCCGGATTCTTCGGTGTTTGCGGCATTCTTGCCGAACGTCGGCTTGACGACGGCCGACTTGACGGGTCCGAACCCGTCCTTCGACGTCAGGATGTACACGCCGCCCGAGATTCCGCCACCGGGACGCCGCACGCCGCTCGTCTGTTGTGACCACATCACCGGCTGCTTGTCCCAGTCCGCCGGGAAGCGGTGGACTTGACTTCCGGCTTGCACGGTATGGGCGAGTTCGTGTGCCAGGACGTGGTCACCGTCCGTGGATCCCGGCCGATACTGCCCCGCGCCGAAATAGACATCCTTGCCCACGGTGAAAGCCCGGGCGCCCATGTCGGCGGCCAGCGACGCGGCGCGGTCGCCCGTGTGAATGCGCACGCCGCTCAGACCGCGACCGAATCCGGATTCCATGCGCTGCCGGGTCGATTCGTCGAGCCGGCGTGGATTGCCGGACGCGCGGTCCAGCGCTCCGGCGTCCAATTCGAGTTCCCCGGCGAGCCGACGGTCGGCCAAGCGATGGGCGGACACGGCACCGGGGGCACCCGTGTCGCCGCCTCCGGTCGTGTCGTGGAACGCGGCTGCCAAGGACAAGGCGCGCTCGGCGAGCCGTTCGGCGTCGATCTCCGCGCGGTCGGACGCCGCGCCGACCGGCACCGTACGACGACGGATCGGGCGATCGTCGAGATGTTCGACGTGGGATTCTTCCTTGAGCCCAGCCAGGGCGCCGCGCGCACGCATTCTTCTACATTAGGCTTCTGACGCCGCGCGCGACAGCGGGAAAACTCGATTTCCGAAAGATCGGTGCCCCGGCTAGATGTCACCCATGAGTCGTCCGAGCTTGGCGTACTCACGCCGACAGGCGGCGATCAGAATTTGCCGGGTTACGATCCCGGCACCGCTGGCCGCCACATGTGCTGCGGTCAGGGCGATGTTGCGAATGATCCCGCCTGAGATCGGCAATGCGTGCGCCAACGCCGGCAGGTCGAGATCGTCGTCCTGCGGGACCGTTACCGGTAGATGGAGTCGCCACAGCGCGAGGCGTTCCTCCGGGCCAGGTTCCGGGAACGCGCAGATCACGTCCAGTCTCCGCAAGAACGCCTCGTCGATGTTGTTGCGCAGGTTGGTCGTCAGAATGACGATGCCCTCGTGTCGTTCCATCCGCTGTAGAAGGTAGGCGACCTCCACATTCGCGTACCGATCGTTCGCTCCGCCCACATTTCCGCGCTTGCCGAACAGTGCGTCCGCCTCGTCGAACAAGAGAACCCCGTTGATGCGCTCCGCGGCGTTGAATACCCGCTCCAGCTTCTTCTCCGTCTCGCCAATGTATTTGTCGACGATGTGCGAGAGATTGATGACGAAGAGATCCACGCCCAATTCGTGCGCGACGACTTCCGAGGCCAGTGTCTTACCGGTGCCCGAGGGTCCGCTGAACAGGCAGGCGATGCCTCGTAACGAACGGCGATCGAGCCCCCACTCGGCTCGCACGATGTGGCGAGTCCGGTACCGGTCGGACATCGCGTGCAACTCGTGCGTCAGGTCCGGCGGCAGGATCAGATCGTCGAAGGTGGCGGACGGGACCACGTGGCGGGCAACGTCTTTCAGGCGACCCATGCCCTGCGCCAGAGCGGCGCTGCGCAAATGGGAGGTGTCAACGCTCTCGCCTTTGGCCATGGCCAGCCCGGAAGCCATGGCCCCGACGGATTCGACCCGGTCCGGCGCGACCCGGAGCAGTGCCAGTTCCGCAGCCGCGGTTCCAGCGTTCGGTATTGCCAGCTCGGTGGCCAACCGGTCCCACGCGGGACGGCGCAAGGCGACATCGAGGCGAGGCGACTCCAGCAGTACCGGTAGTGCCCCGCTGAGGGTCGGGTCCCAGGAGGCCGCTGATACCAGGATGAGCGGCCGGGCCGGCGGAAGGACAAGTTGACGCAGCGCCTCACGATCCCGCTGCGGGTCCACCGGCCCGACGACGACCGCACCCGCAACCAGTCCCGCCTCACACATCGCGGCCGACAGAACGTCATGGAGCGTCTGTCCCGGACCGAGCCGGTCCAGATCGAGCACCACGGCAGGCACCTCTGCCGCGCCGAGACCGGTTGCCGCGACGCTCCGACCCGAACCATCGGCGTCTCGCAGCCAGACGATCCACTGCCCGGTCAGCACGGCCCGGGCGATGTCGAGGACGGCGGGATGGTCGATCGGGGCCCCGGGGGCCAGCAACGCCACCAATGACTGATCGCAGGCCGCAGAGCCCAGCAGGTGGCCCACCACCCGTTCCGAGGTTGCCACCACGCGATCCGGCAGCGGATCGGCCTCATCGAACGTCACGATCAATCCCGCACGACGCAGTACCGAGTCCCGGTTCACCAGAGCGCGATCGTCGAGGTCGAGTAACGATCCGCCGGCGACCGCCAGAGCCACATCCACCCGTGGATTCGGGCGCGCACGGCCCGGGTCGAGCCCGGAGAACAGTGCCCCGAACCGACCGTCGAGCATGGCGGTAGCGGCCACCGCGACCAGGCCAGTAGCGACAGGGCCGAGGCCGAAGTCCTCGCCGAGCCGGTGCAGCCTGCCCCCTTCGACGGCACGTAGCGGTGCGGGTATGACGGGGCTGCCGGCGGCCAGCGCCGCCATCCGGGCCGCCACTTCCTCGCAGAGCCCGACTACCTCGTCGTGCAACACCCGTGTTTCGTCGGGGACCGCCACGGGGCTCTCGACGTCACTCGTCACCGGCGGACCCCGGGACGGGTCGGCCCGCGCGGCGACGTGCCGGCTCCCGTACGGAGCCTCGTCGGTCGATCACGGCAGTAGTATGCCAGAATCGGCGCGCCCGCCTGCACCTATCCATGACGGCTTCGCGCTGGTCCGACGTGCCGGATCGGATTTCGGCGGAGTGCCTGTCGGAACGTTTCCCGTGTCGACCGCACGCCCAAGACGTCGAACGCGCTCGACGGCTGCTCTCGTCATGGCCGGCGGCGTGCCTGCAGGCAGCGCCGAGGCGGTGTCGGAGCCGGCGGATAGGGTGAGGCCACCCCATTGATCATCCGTACACGCGCGCCCTGGGCGCAGGAGACGAGTACATGTCACCGACCACCAGCGAGGGCCAGCGCGCCGAGCTTCACCGGACCATTTGGCGGATCGCGAACGACCTCCGCGGCAGCGTGGACGGCTGGGACTTCAAGAGCTACGTGCTCGGCATGCTGTTCTACCGGTTCATCTCGGAGAATCTCGCCAAGTACATCAATGACGGCGAGCGCGCGGCGGGCGATGTCGAGTTCAGCTACGCCGAGCTCCCGCACGCCGAGGCCGAACGCGGGCGGGCCGACACCGTCGCGGAGAAGGGGTTTTTCATCCTGCCCGGCGAGCTCTTCGAGAACGTGCGCGAGCGCGCGCCGCGGGACGAGAACCTGAACGAGACGCTGGAGCGGGTCTTCCGCAACATCGAAGCCTCCGCGGTCGGCACCGACAGCGAGGACGACTTCAAGGGCCTCTTCGACGATCTGGACGTCAACAGCGGCAAGCTCGGCTCCACGGTCGCCAAGCGCAACGAGAAGCTGGTGAAGCTGCTGGACGCGATCGGCGACCTCCCGCTGGGCGAGTTCGGGGCCAACGCGATCGACCTTTTCGGCGACGCCTACGAGTATCTGATGCAGATGTATGCCTCCCAGGCCGGCAAGTCCGGCGGCGAGTAATACACGCCGCAGGAGGTCTCCGAGCTGCTGGCCCGCATCACGGTGGTCGGCAAGACGCAGGTGAACAAGGTCTACGACCCGGCTTGCGGCTCCGGCTCGCTGCTGCTGAAATTCGCCAAGGTGCTGGGCCGGGAGAACGTGCGACGGGGCTTCTTCGGCCAGGAGATCAACCTGACCACCTACAACCTCGCCCGCATCAACATGTTCCTGCACGACGTGAACTACGAGAAGTTCGACATCGCGCACGGGGACACCCTCACCGACCCCGCGCACTGGGATGACGAGCCGTTCGAGGCGATCGTGTCCAATCCGCCCTACTCGATCCGGTGGGAGGGCGACTCGAACCCGCTGCTGATCAACGACGAGCGGTTCGCCCCGGCCGGTGTGCTGGCGCCGAAGTCGAAGGCCGACCTGGCGTTCACCATGCACATGCTGTCCTGGCTCGCTGTCAACGGCACGGCGGCGATCGTCGAGTTCCCCGGCGTGCTCTATCGCGGCGGGGCGGAGCGGAAGATCCGCCAGTACCTGATCGACAACAACTACATCGACACGGTGATCCAGCTGCCGCCGGACCTGTTCTTCGGCACCACGATCGCCACCTGCATCATCGTGCTGAAGAAGTCGAAGAGCGACAATGCGGTGCTGTTCATCGATGCCTCGGCCGAGTTCGTCCGCAGCGGCAACAAGAACAAGCTGAGCGGCGAGAACCAGCAGCGCATCCTCGGTTGGTTCACCGCCCGCGAGGACGTGGAATACACCGCCGCGCTGGTGCCCAATGAGCGGATCGCGGAGAACGACTACAACGTCTCGGTTTCCAGTTACGTGCAGGCCGAGGACACGCGCGAGGCCGTCGACATCGCCGCGCTAAACGCCGAGATCGCGCAGATCGTGGCGCGTCAGCAGGAACTTCGCGTGTCCATCGACGCCATCGTCGCCGACCTCGAAGGCGAACAAGTATGACGAGGATCCCGGTGTTCTCGGGCCGCGAGGAGCTGTTCCCGGTGTGGGGAGTGACCCGATGAGCCGCATCGACGACTTGATCGCGGAGCTGTGCCCCAACGGGGTGGAGTACAAGGCGCTGGGTGACATCGGTGAGTTCATCCGCGGCAGTGGCCTTCAGAAGGCGGACCTGATCGACGACGGTGTACCGGCCATTCACTATGGCCAGGTGCACACGTACTACGGAATATGGACGGAGACGACGAAGTCGTTTACGTCACCTGCGTTGGCTGCCAAGCTTCGGCGAGCGCGGACTGGTGACCTGGTGATCGCAACGACGAGCGAAGATGACGCGGCCGTGGCAAAGGCGACAGCGTGGATCGGACAAGGCGAGGTCGCGGTCAGTGGCGACGCCTATATCTACCGGCACAACCTTGATCCTCGCTACGTCGCCTACTTCTTCCAGTCAGAAAAGTTCCAGCTCCAGAAGTCGTCGCGGATCACGGGTACGAAGGTCCGGCGAATCTCAGGCGACGCTCTCTCGAAGATTCGAATCCCGGTGCCGCCTGCCGATGTTCAGCGGGAAATCGTGCGAATATTGGACCAGTTCACCGCGCTGGAGGCGGAGCTGGAGGCGGAGCTGGAGGCCCGTAGACGCCAGTACGCCTTCTACCGCCACCGACTCTTATCTTTCCCGAACGGAACTGAGATATCACCGCTCGGGAAACTTGCAGTCAATCTTGACAACAAACGAAAGCCAGTTACTCGTGCTGCTCGCACGGCTGGCGATATTCCATACTACGGGGCGTCTGGCGTTGTGGACTACGTCAGCGACTACATCTTCGATGGTGACTATCTCTTGGTGTCGGAAGACGGCGCAAATCTACTTGCGCGCACCACACCAATAGCATTTTCGATTTCGGGCAAGACCTGGGTGAATAACCACGCGCATATTCTGCAGTTCGGAAGTCGCGCTGAGCGCCGCTTCGTCGAGTATTATTTGGAGTCGATAGATCTTTCGCTATTCATCTCAGGCGCGGCTCAGCCCAAACTCAATAAAGCTAGCCTTAGCAGCATACCGATTCCAGATCCTCCCCAGCGTGAAAAGGAGAGAATCGTTGCGATCCTCGACAAGTTCGACGGCCTCGTGAACGACCTCAGCATCGGTCTGCCGGCCGAGCTCGCGGCACGGCGCAGGCAGTACGAGTACTACCGCGACAGGCTCCTGACCTTCGAGGAAGCGTCCTGACCGGCTCCTAGCAGCAAGTAGATTTTGCATCTACCCTTGGACCATGAACGCCATCTCCGTCGCCGAACTCCGGCAGAATCCGACCGATGCGCTGGCACGCGCCGAAGCCGGCGAGACGATCGTCATCACGCGCCACCGCCGAGCTATCGCCAAGATCGTCCCCCTCGACGCGCCCGGTGTCACCCTTATTCCGCCGCGTAAGACCGGGCCTGCGCATCTGGGTGCGTGTCTTCCGCACCGCAACCGCACCACCGAATACGTCGAGGCTCTTTTGGCCGAGATGGAGGAGGATCGGTAGTGCTGTACTACCTCGACACGTCTGTCGCTGCTCAGGCGCTCGTTGCCAACGGCCCGGCACGCTCGTGGTTCGACGAGGTCACCGCGTCCGGCAGCGACACGCTCGTGTCGTCGCGACTGCTGCAGACCGAACTCACGCGCGTCCTCCGGCGCGAAGGCCAGCCAGTTTCCGAACGCGCCGAGGTTCTGGACTACGTGGGTGGGATACCCGTGTCCGAACCGATCCTTGCCACCGCCGAGGCCATCACCGAACATGTGAAGACCCTCGACTCGATTCACCTCGCTTCGGCGCTGGCGCTCGGCAGCGACGTGGTGGTGGCGACGCACGATGCAAACATGAAGCGCGTCGCGGAAGTGCTCGGCCTGCGCACTATCGACCCCGTCGTCGACGCCGGGACCACAACCCCATGACGGACGCGCCCGCCTACCACTACGAGCCGATCGTGGTGTCCGCGGAAAGCACCGTCGTGGCCGGCTAGTGACGTCCGTTTCAGGTCTACGTCGCCCGCCGGCGTGATCGCGCTAGGACGCTCCAGCAACGGGCGTAACGAGTGGACCTGGGAAGGCGGCACCTACGCACAGTGGGAGAACCGCGGCGTGGACGACGCGCACGTGTGACACTGGTTCGGCCGAGTGCTGAGGAATTGGTGAGGAGGCGCGATATGGTCACGAAGGTCGCGATCGACTCGGCGCTTCTTGATCGTGCACTGCGTATCGGTGGCGAGCCCACGCTCACAGCGGCGGTGGCTGCTGCGCTGCGAGAGTACATAGCACGACGCGAGCAGGCCAAGATCGTCGAGCTGTTTGGACAGGCCGGTTGGAATCCCGATTATGAGTACAAGGAAGACCGGGGAGCAAGGGCGTCCAAGACACTGGCAGCCGAAGATCTCGAGTCGCTCGAGGCGACTATGGAACCGCTGGCCGATCCCGCCGCGCAGCAGCGAATCGCGCAGGCTGAGAAGAATATCGACCAAGGAAAGTGCTCTGCGCCTGCCGAAGTAGCAATGCTCATGGAAGAACGGCGGCACGGTGACGACTGAAGCACGCTCCTACCCGCCGCGATACGAGCCGATCGCGGTGTCCGCGGAAAGCACCGTCGTGGCGGAATACGCGCCGGACGGCGCCGCTGCAGCGTCATACCAGTCGGAAGCCGAGCTGGAACGCGAGCTCATCCGGCTGCTGCGAGCCCAGGCGTACGAATACCTGCCCATCACCTCCGAAGCCGACCTCGTTGCCAACCTGCGCACGCAACTCGAGAAGCTGAACGACGTCACCTTCTCCGACGCGGAATGGGATCAGTTCTTCACCGAGCGGATCGCCGGCGCGAACGACGGCATCGTCGAGAAGACGGTTCGTATCCAGGAAGACCACATTCAACTGCTCCGGCGTGATGACGGCACCACGAAGAACATCCGGCTGCTGGACAAGCAGAACGTCCACAACAACCGGCTGCAGGTGATCAACCAGTACGAGATCGCGCCCGGGGAACGCGATCTCGAGCGGAGCGCCACCCGGGCCACCCGCTACGACGTGACGGTGCTCGTCAACGGCCTGCCCATGGTGCACATTGAACTCAAGCGGCGCGGCGTCGACATCCGCCAGGCGTTCAACCAGATCGACCGCTACCAGCGGGACAGTTTCTGGGCCGGCTCGGGGCTCTTCGAATACGTGCAGCTGTTCGTCATCTCCAACGGGACGCTGACGAAGTACTACTCCAACACCACGCGCAGCCAGCATCTCAGCGAGGTGACCGGGTCGAAGCGATCGCGCAAGACCTCGAACTCGTTCGAGTTCACGTCGTGGTGGGCGGATGCGCAGAACAGGCCGATCCAAGACCTTCCGTCATTCGCGCGCACCTTCTTCGCCACGCACACGCTGCTGAACATTCTGACCAAGTACTGCGTGCTCACCGCCGACCGGATGCTGCTGGTCATGCGCCCGTACCAGATCGTCGCCACCGAGCGGATCCTGCAGAAGATCGACATCTCGACCAACTATCGCCGGCTCGGCACCGTCGCCGCCGGCGGCTACATCTGGCATACGACGGGCTCCGGCAAGACGCTGACGTCGTTCAAGTCCGCGCAGCTCGCGACCAGGCTCCCGTACATCGACAAGGTGCTGTTCGTCGTGGATCGCAAGGACCTCGACTACCAGACCATGCGCGAATACGACCGCTTCCAGAAGGGCGCGGCCAACTCCAACACCTCCACCGCGGTACTCAAGAGGCAGCTCGAGGACCCGGGCGCGCGAATCATCATCACCACGATCCAGAAGCTCGCCACGTTCATCGCGGGCAACAAGGGTCACGCCATCTATGACGGGCACGTCGTGATCATCTTCGACGAATGCCACCGATCGCAGTTCGGCGACATGCACACCGCGATCACCAGGGCCTTCAAGCGCTACCATCTGTTCGGCTTCACCGGTACGCCGATCTTCTCGGTCAATGCGGGCAGCGGCGGCAACCCGCAGCTCAAGACCACCGAGCAGGCATTCGGCGAGAAGCTGCACACCTACACGATTGTCGACGCGATCACGGACAAGAACGTGCTGCCGTTCCGGATCGACTACGTCAACACGATCAAGGTCGGCAACGTCGTCGACAAGCAGGTGTCCGCCATCGACACCGAGCGGGCGCTGCTCGCGCCCGAGCGGATCGACCAGATCGTTTCGTACACGCTCGAGCACTTCGACCAGAAGACCAAGCGCGCCTCCAGCTACGAGCACAGCGTCGTCACCAATGTCGCGGAGACGTCCCGCGGCCCTCGGCAGATCGAGGCACTGCGCGGGCGCAGACGGGTGCGCGGATTCAACGCGCTGTTCGCCACGGCGTCGATCGACGCCGCGCGCATCTACTACAGCACCTTCCAGATCGAGCAGCGGGACCTGCCGCCCGAGCGCAGGCTGAAGATCGGGCTCATCTACTCGTACGGAGCGAACGAGGTCGTGGGTGACGGCGTTCTGGGTGACGGCGTTCTGGATGACGGCGTGTTGGGTGACGGCGTTCTGGACGACGAGGCGTTCGACACCGACTTGTTGAGCGGCAGCGCTCGAGACGCCCTGGAGGACGCGATCCAGGACTACAACGACATGTTCGGCACCAGCTACGACACCAGCGCCGACCGCTTCCAGAACTACTACAAGGACCTGTCCCAGCGGCTGAAGAACCGCGAGCTGGACCTCGTCATCGTGGTCAACATGTTCCTGACCGGCTTCGACGCCACCACGCTCAACACCCTGTTCGTCGACAAGAACCTGCGAGCGCACGGCCTGATCCAGGCGTATTCGCGGACCAACCGGATCCTGAACTCGATCAAGACCTACGGCAACATCGTCAGCTTCCGCAACCTCGAGGACGCGACCAACGACGCCATCGCGCTCTTCGGCAACAAGGATGCGCACGGCGTCGTGCTGCTGCGGCCCTACGGCGAGTACTACCGCGACTACGCCGAGAAGGTCGCTGCGTTGCTGGGCGCGTTCCCGTTGGGGATGCCGATCGTCGGCGAGTCCGCGCAGAAGGAGTTCATCGCGCTCTTCGGCGCGATCCTCCGGCTGCAGAACATCCTCACGTCGTTCGACGACTTCGCCGGCAACGAGATCCTCGACCCGCGGCAGAGCCAGGACTATCGCAGCGTCTATCTCGACCTGTATGCGGAATTCCGCAAGGAGCGGGACGCCGACAAGGAGCGGATCAACGAGGACGTCGTCTTCGAGATCGAACTGATCAAGCAGGTCGAGATCAACGTCGACTACATCCTGATGCTGGTGCAGAAGTATCGCGAGGAGCGCGGCGACGGTGCGGACGTCGAGGTCCGCGCCGAGATATCGCGCGCCGTCGATGCCAGCCCGACGCTGCGCAACAAGAAGGACCTGATCGAGAACTTCGTCGATTCGGTGTCCGTGGATGGCGAGGTCGACGAGGAGTGGCGTGCGTTCATCGCGGCGCGGCGCGAAGCCGAACTCGACGCGATCATCGAGGGCGAGGGCCTTCGACCGGATGCCGCGCGGGCGTTCGTCGAGGCCGCCTTCCGCGATGGCTCGCTGCGCACCACCGGCACCGCGATCACCAAGGTGCTGCCGCCGGTGTCCCGCTTCGCCGCCGACGGCGGCCACAGCGAGAAGAAGCAGCGCGTCATCGACAAGCTCGGCGCCTTCTTCGAGCGGTTCTTCGGGCTGAGCGCGCCGGGGGAGTAGGGGCGGCCGGTGCCGTGCGCGATGGTGATGTTGCGCGCGAGGAACCGGCTGGCGGCCACCGCAGCGATGGCCCTGACTTCGAAGCAATAGCGACGCTGATCGGTCCTGCCGTTCGGCGTGTCAGTCCGCTACCTCACCGGCCGCGAGCTTGCGAATCAACTGTCGGGTGAACAGTCAGGGGCCGCTTCCCCCCTTGCCGCTGCGGGGAATCCGGCGTTAGCTGGGGAACACAACGACCCGTATCGGCGGGCGCGCTCGCGCACTGGAGATGTGCCGGGAGATGGGAGCAGACGGTGAAGATGTCGAAGATTACGCGGCTGGTAGCGGTAGGTGCGATTGCCGTGACAACAGCATCACTGACGATGATCGGTACGGCTTCGGCGGCAACCTCGACGAGCACGATCGTCACGCCCATGTCCCCGGTTTACGACCCGGGCAATGACAATGTCGTGGGTATACCCGGCGATTCCGCACCCGGGTTTGCATCAGGCAGCCTGGCTTCGGACGGATCGGGCAAGACGTTCATCGGACTGACACCGCAGGAATTGTTCGGACGCTCAGTCGCCCTCGCAGACATTTCGTCGATGAGCTATTGGACGAAGAAGGCGACAACGCACGAGGTTTCTGCCGGGGACTGGTATTTGAATATCTACACCAACCCGTTCGAGGGTGACGTAAGCTCCAGTTCTTGGTACGGCGAGAGGATCGGCACGGAGCCATATTTCTCCGCCGGAATCAATGATCCGGCTAACACGTGGAACGAATGGTCGACCGGAGGAACCTCCAACCAATTGCGATTCTTCGAATCCACCGAAGGGTATTTCGGCAACTACACCGACCCCGATTGGGCCACGTTCGTTGACGGCACGGGTCTGGCTGGCGAGCGATATGCTGCCCAGACGGTGAATCTGATCACGGTACAAACCGGATCGGGCTGGGCAGACGGGTTCACCGGCCAGGTGGATGGGCTGACCATCACGCTGACCGATGGGTCCGTCGCGACCGTGAACTTCGAAGCCTGGAATGCGGCCACGGACAAGGCCGCGTGCAAGAAGGACGGGTGGATGACGCTCGAGCGCACCGACGGCAGCGCGTTCAAGAACCAGGGCGACTGCATCCAGTACGTCAACACCGGCAAGTAGCGCGTCCTACAGTCGCGTGTCGGCCAGTTTGTCACGGTAGGTCGGAGGGCGGGCAGGAAGCGTACGCTTCCTGCCCGCCGCAGCGTGGTGACGCGTCATTTGCCATCTGGAAGACCGCCGAGGGTGAGGACCCTCGGGCCGGATCGCTGGCGCTCACCAAGAAATCCGGTCGCCCTCTCTCACTTCGTTCGGTCGGGCTGACAGTATTTGATCCGTCCGACGAGACTTGTCGTCCATCGTGTTGCGCTCCTCTGACCAGGCAGTATCTTCCAGTGCGCCCAGTTTTGCGCCTGGTTGTGCCCCAGGTTACTGCCACGGTGTCGGACCGGTTCCCGCGTTCTTTCCGTCATCAGTCGCACGGCGATGATGTCAGCGACTTCCGATCTTGCCGCCCCGGCAGGGCGAAGAGAAAAGCTCGCCGGGCTCCTGTGACCGCCGCTCCGATCAGTGCCTAGGTCGTCATGGTCATTGCCACTGGGGATTTCTCCGCACCTGCGACGCCTTGCGTGGCCTGCCGTCGCGTCCGTGCTGACCGGTCTCGTTGCATCCGAATGCCCGTTCGGCTTCGAAGTCTCCGTGGCGAAGAAGGCCGCCGCTTTTTTCAAGAACTCCCGGTCCATCCGCGACTCGGCGTTCTCCCTGCGCAGCCGCTCCAACTCGGCTCGCTCATCGGCGTCCAGCGCTCCTGGTGGATCGTCCATCCGGGACCGCTCGATCGCCACCCAACGGCCCAGCAGCTGCTCGCCGACCCCGATCTCCCGCGCAACCTCGGCGATCGTGCGATCGGTATCGATCACCAGATGCGCAACCTGCTGCCGGAACTGCGGGGTGTACTTCCTACGCGTTGCACCCATGAGGGCATCCTTCCCTGCCAGACCGAAATCTGACGATCAGGATGTCCACGAAACCGGCTCAACCTCAACTGCGCATCACGGGCTTCGACTTCGACCGGGTCCGTGGCCTTGCGACCACCCCGACCTCCGTCGCGCTCGATGCGGCGACCAACGCCGATCCTCGCCTCCGCCGAATTGATTTTCTTCGGCATGACACGCATCCTCCCAACGCGGAAACGATGCGGCAAAAAACTAAGGCGCTTGACAGACGTCGGCCCGCTCTCGGATTGTGTACTGTCCCAAAAGCTGGGCCGCTCGGGTTGCGCGACTGCGGCTTATTTCGGGACGCCGGGCGATCCCTGACAGTTCGCGGAAAGGTAGCTGTCGATACGTTGCTCGGACCCGGAGACCGCGAGTCCACCGACGATGCCGCCGACTATCGCCGCGAGCGGGTCCGCGGCGTCTGCGCCGCTGCCGGCGGCCGCGTGGTACGCCTTCGCCAACGCTTCGAAGTCCGGCTCGATGTCGTCTGGTGCAACTTTGGCCAGTTTGTCCATGAGTGTCGCGAGGTCGTTCGGCACCGAGACCAGGTCAACGAGAGCTTCGATGCCGCTTCCCGCAGCAGCGTCGTTCGCGTATTTGTCGTGCAACGGTACCGCTTCGGTGTTCCAAACGTTGCAGACGGCCTCTGCCGACCGTTGCGCGGTGCATGCCGTGAGCGTGCCCGTCACGATGATCGCGATGGCCCCGAGGGCGATGGCCCGTATTGCCAGAGTTCTCTCCTGCCGCGGCAGTTTATTGCGCATTTGCGTCTCTTTTCAGGCGCCTTCCGGCTTCGCGCGGATTGGCGCACACCCCACGTGATGCCAGGCGGACTCGATGGTGCGCCTGGTGCTGGTCAGCTTTGTGTCAAATGCTCCTTCTGCCCAGTGGCGTGAACACGAAAGAACCTACGTCGATACTCCACATGATCCATATTCGTTGCCGTCCCGTGCGCAGAATGGCCAGAACTAACGGAAACGAGGCGGACTACTACGTTGCACTCACCCGGCAGCCGCAACCCGCGCGGAAACGGTACAGAATTCAGGCCGGTCGAATCTAAAAAGAGCGTGACGGCGGGTCACCGTGTTGGCGACGGTATTCCTCTCCAATGCGGGTCGCCTGTTTACTAGCTCTCTCCTGTTTCGCGCGGCTTTGTGCCCGGATGCCTGTGCTCAAGAGCACTGCGCCTATGATAAGAAGCCCCCAAACCTTCCAGGCGTCTGATGGATAGTAACCCGCGATGAATCCCCAGATGAATCCAGGCACGAAAAAGCAAGCGCCGAGCGTTAGCGCGATCTTGTAGCCCGATCTGTCCATACTAATCATCCGATTTCTATTACGTTGGCGAGAGCGGATGGGTCCGCAGCCTTGATTGCCTGTGCACAGGAAAGCATGAATTGCCGGTAACTCGAGTATGCAACGATCTGTCTGGGCGCAATCGGAATGAACATGAACGTGTCCTGACTCGTCTTATAGTCTGTTATCGCGCTGGTCGCCCGACTCCGACCGCCCTCGGGCGCTACGTGTACAGTCCACCTCAAGACGGGGTGACGCAGCAAATTGTTCACAGCGACAGCGAGACTGTTCGTTGTTTCAGTGAGAATAGCCAGATTCTGAATATTTGCACAGCACCTAAATATCCCGATAAGATCCTTCGGTGACACCGATGAAGCTATTTCAAAATGTGACTTGTAATATCTATGTGGTTTTGTCACAATGCCTCCTTCGGTTCGGTTCGGTTCGGTTCGGTTCGGTTCGGTTCGGTTCGGTTGCAATGCGCAATAGCGAGACTGAAGGGCGCACCCTCAATCGCATCGGAAGCTAATAGAACGGGGAATTCCCTGCATTGCCGTATTCCAGTCTTGCACCGCACGCAAGCAGTCATTCTTCGTTACCCAACAATGACCCAACGGTCCTTCTCCGTCGATGTCCCCGTTATATTTCGCGCATTTATTTGCCGTAGCCGGGAATAGCGACCCGATGTCGTACGTCTTTCCGCTGTCACATCCCGAGGCTGCAAGCATAACTATTGCCATGACGAAAAAGGAGGCTAGGGATCGCCATAACCTGCGTCGAGTGCCGGCTTTTAGCTGGGAAGCGCAGAGACGGTTGCCGCGCTGGTCGGGACACTGACCTGCAACGCTGTCAGCCACAGGCGCACATCGCCTGGCTGAAAGCGGACTGCATGTCAGATACGTTCGTGGTGTCAACATGTCTTCTCCTTACGGAACCGATGGCTTGATCGGAAGACGGCTATGAGGCTAGGGCGCTTGCGCAGGCTGCGAAATGACTTTCTTTGGGGGTTGACAAACACGATGTGTCCGGATTATGAGGTCGCTGGCCGTTTCGGGCCAGTTGAGTCCCGCATGGTGATGTACCTGCTCGGGGATGGGCCCCAAGTTGAACGTGGATGCGGCCAACGTGCGATCCTTCGAGTGAGCCACTGACGCTCACTCCGGAACGGAGTCAACACGATCACCGCACTTCACATTGCCGATCCCGCTTGACTGCTGGCTGAAGCCTTGGGGGAGGCGTCGCCGGACTCGATGCGCCATCCGCTGCAGACAATGACCAATGCTCTGCCATTTGCGGACGTGGACGCGGTGGTCGGCGCCGAGTGTTTCAAACCAGGCCCGGATCGGCTGGCGCAGTGAAATGGCCGTAGCTGCTGATAGTTCGACACCCTGGTCGCCACGGTCGACGTGTCAATCCCGAAGCTGTGCTTTGGCACCTACCCCGAACGGCTGTTGGAGCGTCGCAAGCGCTCCGAAGTGGCGCTGATCACGGTCCTGGGCGACTGCTATCTGACCGGGGTGTCCACTCGGGGGATGGACAAATTGGTGGATACTCTTGGCCTTCATTCCTTGCCGAAGTCGCAGGTCTCCCGCATGGCCGTTGACCTCGACGAGCAGTTGACCAGTTCCGGCACCGGCCACTCGGTGAGGCCGGTCCGTTCACGCTTGTCGCCGCAGACGCGCCGACAATGAAAGTCTGCGAAGGCAGACGGGTCATCAATGCCGAGGTGCTGGTCGCCACGGGCGCCAACGCCGACGGGTGCCGCGAGGTTCTCGGCACCCGTGGGGCTACTTCCAAGACCCACGCCGCCTGGAACACGTTCTTCGCCGACTCGTGGCCCGCGGCCTGATCTGTGTCCGGCTGGTGACCTCCGACGCCCACGCCTGCTGCGTCGACGCGACCGCCACGCCCGGAGCGGCCTGGCAGCGGTGCCGAACCCGCTTCGCCGCTAACCCGATGTAGGCCTGCCCGAAGAGCATGTGGCCTGCCGTCGGAGCCATGCTCCGCTTGGTTTATGACCAGCCCGGCGCAGCATCCGTTCACGTCCGGTTCGACCCGCTGCTGGACTGCGTGGAGAAAAAGCTTCCCGACGTGCACGCCCACCTGGGCGCGTCCCGCGCCGACATCCTTGCCTTCACCCCTTCCCCGAATGAAGCTCTCCGCCTGTTGCGTTTCGGGGCTTGGGCACTAGCCGTGGCGGCGGCGATGAACGGGCACGACGTGACCGCTATGTGCGGCCCGAAGGGAATGCACGATTCGAATCGATCACCCTCGGCGTCCGGAAGGTTTCGGTGGTCAGGCGCGGGCTGCGCGCAGCCGGCGGTTCCGGCGAGTTCCACCTCTCCAGCAGCAGCTGGACGATATATGGGGATCGACGGGTCGATCTATCCTCGATCTGTAGTTTTCGCGAGAATTTCGTCGCGTAGTTCCTGTGACGCTGTTGGGTTTCCGAATACCGGCACACCGATCAACAGTTTGTGATCCTCGGCGGACGCGGTTAGTGCAGGACACGGGCCGAATCGTGATTCAAGCGTAGCGGCATTTACGTCACGGCCGGGAACACCGAACCCTGTCGTCCTCGTCCGCCCCATGGAAAGCGTGTAACCGACGAAGCAATCGTGTGATCCAACAAACAACAAGCCATCTCGAGGCTTTGGCTTTCGTGTGAACAGTTCTTCCACCAGTACCGGCACGACCCGCGAGCAGTCAAGCATTCCGAGCGTCCAACGCATGGTCGCAAGGAAGCGTCGCAGATCGTCGACGTGTACTGAGTAGTAATTGAAGGGCCGTTGGCACCCCAGTTTGGTTTTCGCTTGTTCGAAGAGTTGCACGATCTGTGCTTCAGTAGTCACTTGCGTGCTCCAGTCAATCTGGCGATCACTCACCACTTATGGGCGCTGATGATAGCTCATTACGTAGCGTTTTGGCGGCTGCTTTGCTCAGGTGGTTTCCAGTGACCGTTGCAACGAGGGCTATCAGAAAGGGGTTCTCGTATGAGGTGGACCCTGCTGGTTGGACAGTCCGCGGCGGCCGGTAGGTGGCGGGTTGCCGGGTTGTCATGCGGCTTGCGGTAGCCGTTCCTGGCCATGGTAGGCCTCGTCGGGGGTCAGGCCTTCGAGGCTCTGGTGGCGACGCCGGGTGTTGTAGTACTCGAAGTAGGTGCTGAGCCCTGCGCGAGCCTGGGCCCCGGTCTCGTAGGCGTGCAGGTAGACCTCCTCGTATTTCACGGATCGCCACAGTCGTTCGATCATGACGTTGTCCATCCATCGGCCGCGGCCGTCCATGCTGATCTGAACGCCGGCGTCGAGCAGGGGCTTGGTGAACGCGGCCGCGGTGAACGTAGATCCTTGGTCGGTGTTGAAAACCTCTGGGGCACCATACTTCTCGAGTGCCTCGGTGAGGGCGTCGACGCAGAATGCGGTGTCGATGGTGTTCGACACCCGCCACGACAGGACCTTGCGGGAGTACCAGTCCATGATCGCCACCAGGTAGAGGAACCCGGATGCCATCGGCGGATAGGTGACGTCCGTGCACCGCACCTGGCCGGGCCGGTCGATGGTCATGCCGCGCAGCAGGTACGGGTAGATCTTGTGCCCCGGAGCCGGCGTCGAGGTCTTCCGCTTCGGATACAGCGCCGCGAGCCCCATGATGCGCATCAACCGCTGCACATGCTTACGGTTGACCGTGATGCCTTGGTCGGCGACCTCGTCGACGATCCGCCTGGAGCCGAGGAACGGTAGCCGCAAATGGATCTCGTCGATCCGCCGCATCAGATCCGTGTCACTGCCGCGCGGCGCCGGCTGATAGTAGAACGTCGAACGAGCCACCTGAAGCAGCTCGCACTGCTTGACCACCGACAGATCGCCCTCGCGGTCGATCATGGCCCGCCTCACTTCGCCTCGAAGCGCCCGAGCCCGCGTTCCAAAAAATCGCGCTCCATCGTGAGCTCTGGATATCCCCCCGTTTGGTGGACACCTCGTGTAGGAGGAGTTCATGGAAGCA